>Ga0207772_100025_pt1 | contig 201321 bp, 185 predicted proteins | sample A23M3SouthBayCA_2_FD_187750 | JGI IMG/M metagenome (GOLD analysis project Ga0207772, IMG submission 187750) | Aerobic enrichment media microbial communities from Eden Landing Ponds, California, USA - A23 M3 (2) (SPAdes) | ecosystem: Environmental > Aquatic > Marine > Unclassified | place... | reverse complement strand
CGGCGAGCCGTTCGGCGCGCTCCCGGGCAGCCTGCTCGCGGTCGTCGTCCGGATCGAGGATCGACCCCTCGCTCATTCCCGCGTCGACGGGCGTGATGACGTTGAGCACCGTAATCTTGCAGTCGTACTCGGCGAGCGCGTGCTCCAGGGCGGCCTCGGCCTTCGGCGAGCCGTCGAGGACGACGAGGACGTGCGAAGGGGGCACGTGTTGGCTTCGCAGCGAACGGCCTTGTAGGTGGCCCCGAGCGATCGTCGGTCGTCGGAATCGGTCGGGATCGAACCACTTTCACCGAGGTACGGGAACCCTTTTGCGCGCCGACGCCGAAGCTACGACGATGACAGACGGCGAGGCGGTGGCATCCATCGAGCACCCGATGCTCGTCGACGACGTGCTCGAGCGGCGGCGCTACCAGCTCCAGCTCGCGGGCCGCGCGATGGACGGACACACGCTGGTCTGCCTACCGACGGGCCTGGGCAAGACCGCCGTCTCGCTGGTCGTAACGGCACGCCGACTTCACGAGGTCGGCGGGAAGGCCCTCCTGCTAGCACCGACGAAACCCCTCGTGGAGCAGCACGCGGAGTTCTACCGGGAGGCGCTGAATATTCCCGACGAGGAAACCGTCGTCTTCACTGGCGAAGTCCGGCCGGACGACCGCGCCGCACTCTGGGAGGACGCCACCGTCGTGATCGCGACGCCCCAGGTCGTCGAGAACGACCTTATCGGCAACCGGATCGATCTCGCGGAAGTCACCCACCTTACCTTCGACGAGTGCCACCGCGGCACCGGCGACTACGCCTACGTGTACATCGCCGAGCGCTACCACGAGGACGCCGAGCAGCCCCTCGTTACGGGCATGAGCGCCTCACCAGGTGGCGACGAGGAGGAGATACTGACGGTCTGTGCGAATCTCGGGCTCCGGCAGGTCGAGGTGATGACCGAGGACGACGCCGACGTCGACGCGTTCACGCACGACACCGACGTCGAGTGGGACTCCGTCGAGCTGCCAGAGGAGCTCATCGAGATTCGGGACGCGCTCGCGGACGTGATCGAAGAACGGCTGGAGCAGCTCCGAGAACTCGGCGTGACGAAACTGCGGAGCGCCGACCTCTCACAGCGCGACCTCAACAAACTTCGCGGGAAGCTCACGGACCTGATGGATCAGGACAAGTCGGAGGGGTACCAGGGCATGTCGATCCACGCGGAGATCATGAAGCTTCGGCGCGCCCACGAGGTCGTCGAGACCCAGTCTATCGAGGCCGTCGAGCGTTACTTCGAACGCCAGCGCCAGCAGGCCAGATCCTCGGGCGCCTCGAAGGCCAGCCAGCGGTTCGTCTCCGATCCGACCGTCAAAGAAGCGATGAGACGCGTCGACAAGTTCGACGGGCGGCACCCGAAGTTTTCCGAAGCCCGACTGCGCATCGCGGAGACGCTCGGCATCGAGGACGGCGAGCGCGCGATCGTCTTCACGGAGTCCCGGGACACCGCGGAGGTGCTGACGGAGTTCCTGGGCGACCATTTCGACACGCGCCGGTTCGTCGGCCAGGGCGACAAGGAGGGCTCCGACGGGATGACCCAGAACGAGCAACAGGAGACGCTCGACGCCTTTCGAGACGGCGAGTTCGAGGTGCTCGTCTCCACGTCCGTCGCCGAGGAGGGGCTCGACGTGCCGGAAGTCGACCTCGTTCTGTTCTACGAGCCCGTGCCGACGGCGATCCGTTCGATCCAGCGCAAGGGACGGACCGGGCGGCAGGCGAAGGGGAAGGTCATCGTGTTGCTGGCGGAAGACACCCGCGACGAGGCCTTCTTCTGGATCGCCAAACGTCGCGAGGAGGAGATGGAAGCGGAGCTCACCGATCTCAAGGAGATGACCGACGAGCTCGACGCCCGCCTCGAGCAGTCCGGGCTCGACGCATTCGCGACCGGCGACGCGCCCGGTACGACGCCTGAAACGGGTGGGACTGCCGGAACGGCGGATGCAGAGGAACCCCCCGCGACAACCCCTGTTTCAGGTGGACCGGCGTCTGACGCAGAGCAGACGGCCGACGACGCCGGCGAATCGGCAACAGAGAGCGTCAGACGCGCGTCTGACGGCGGCAGTAGCGGCGGAGAACCGCACGATGGCGACGGGGAGACAGGCAACGGACAGGCCGCTCTCGGTTCGTTCGATGCGGCAGACAGCTCGGAACGGAGAGGTGTGTCAAATGGTGACAAATCACAAACCACAGGTGAAACAGAGGGGTTGGACGAAGACGGGGGTAGCGGCGCCGATACCGCCGATTCCGACGGGGGAGGAGCCAGCGGCGAGCAGGCAGGTGGCGAGGGGTCGTCGGACGACGCCGAATCGGAGGGCACCGTCGCGGCGCCGGATCCGGAAGCCGACTCCATCGAGGTCGTCATCGACCAGCGCGAGCTCGAATCCACGATCGCGCGGGACCTCTCTCGCAAGGACGAGATCGAGACGCGCCTCGAGACCCTCGCGGTCGGCGACTACGTCTGCTCGGACCGGGTCGCCGTCGAGCGCAAGACCGTCGGGGACTTCCTCGACACGCTGCTCGGGAGCGACCGCTCGCTCTTCGAGCAGGCCGGCGATCTCACCCGCCACTACGAGCGCTCGGTCGTGATACTGGAAGGGGAGGGCGTCTACGAGCGCCGCGACGTCCATCCCAACGCGATCCGTGGCGCGCTCACCTCGCTGGCGGTGGACTACGGCCTCTCGGTCATGCACAGCGACGATCCCGACGAGACCGTCGAACTGCTCGCGACGATCGCCGGCCGCGAGCAGGGCGATCGCGATCGGCAGGTGTCGGTCCACGGCGAGAAGCAGTCGAAGACGCTCGGCGAGCAACAGGAGTACGTCGTGGCCTCGATCGCCGAGATCGGTCCCGTGACGGCGCGATCGCTGCTCGCTCACTTCGGGAGCGTCCGAGCTGTGATGACCGCTGACGAGGATGAGCTGCTGGAGGTCGACGGCGTCGGCCAGGTGACCGTCGAGCGGATTCTCGAGGTCGTCGAGAGCGAGTACACTGGGTAGGACCGTTGCGAGCAGTTTCTGCGAGCGAGGTGTGCAAAAACCGGCCGGTAGGTACCGCCAGGATTTCGATTGGCCCCGACTTCTCATAGTGGCGGCGCGCGAAGGAGACCCATGGAGCGTGCGACGCGACGAGCCGTCCTCGCAAGTGGAGCGGCGGTGACTGCCGGGCTTGCCGGCTGTCTCGGCGACGGATCGAGCGACGGTGGCAGTGACGACGAGGCGACAGAGAATGGATCCGACGGCAGCGGTACCAGCGATGGAAACGAGAACAACCCCACCGGCGGCAGCGATTCAGATGGAACCGAAGACGCCGACCTCGATCTCCAGGAGGCCAACGTCACGGCAGTCGCGGTGGAGATCGAGGGCGAGGGATCCTACCGCTTCGACGTCACCCTCTATCACGACGACGATGGTGAGGACGGCTACGCGAACTGGTGGCAGGTCGAGACGCTCGGCGGCGAGCAGCTGGGTCGTCGCGAACTACTCCACGCGCACGGAACGGAGGAGTTCACCCGCTCGGCGACGGTCGAAATCCCGGAAGCCGCCGGCTGCGTCGTGGTTCGTGGCCACGACCAGACCCACGGATATGGCGGGCAGGCGATGCTCGTGTCGGGCGCCAGCGGCGCAACGGAACCCAGACGGCAGGGTAGCGAGCCCGACGAATTTGTGGACGCTACGTGTCCCTGAGAGAACGAACGGCCAGAGAACGGACACAGCGAGCTGCGGCGATCAGTTCTCGGAGCTTATCGTCGCAAGCGCCTCGGCGGCCTCGCCGGCGGCTTCGAGGTGCTCCGTCGCGGTCCGTGGGTCGGCGTCGGTCGCCGCGCGGGCGTGCTGCGTGATCGCGTTCAGGAGCGATTGCTGGGCGTCGGCGAGGCTCGCGTTCTCGCCCGTCGAGGGCGTCGGCTGCGTGGCGGGCTGTTCGGAGGCGGGAGCAGCTGTCTTACTCTGTGCGTTCGGGGAGCCCGCCGTCGACTGTGTCGGTGCAGACGGCTGCTCGGAGGACTGGACCGACTCCGCCGCGCGTTCGGCGATCGAGGTGCCACCGGTCTCGACGGGCTGGGAGTCGGGGTCCGGCGTTTCCTCGCCGGCGATGACGTCGGCCAGCTCCGCCTCGGGATCGGTCCTCGCGTCGGTGGTCTGCTGGGCATCCTGGGGCTGGTCCCGGCTGGCCGCGTCAGCGGAGTCCGCGGTGGCGGCTTCGTTCGCGGTAGCCGCGGCGTCCGCTTTGTCCCCTGCCGCGACGTTGCAGTTCGGACAGAACTCCTGGTCGTCCTGGCGGAAGATCGGCGAACCACAGCGGCCGCAGTGGGAGTTCGTCATCGTCGCTCCTTTCAGCAGCAGGTCGCTCATCTGCTGGGCGGCCTCGCGGTCAGCCTGCTCTTCCTCGTACTTTTCGCGGAGGCGCTCGCGTTCGGCTTCCTTGTCGAAGCCGGAGTCGTCGGCCCCGGCGTCGTCGGCGTCGCTCATGTGCCCGAACAGGAGTTCGAGCATGAAAAGCGCGCCGACCGTGGCTCCAGAGCGCTGGCGGGCCCGAGCGCGATCGGGAAGGGAAGAGAGGGAAGGAAGCGGAATGGCGAGAGGCGACGTGATGACGAGAATCGGCGACACCGTTAACACGGGACGTGGAGAAGCTGTACGTGGGTATGACAAAAGTGAGCGTCGTTGGCGCGGCGGGAACGGTCGGCGCTGCAGCCGGCTACTCCCTCGCGCTCCGAGACGTGGTGGACGAGCTCGTTTTCGTAGACATTCCGGACAAGGAGGACGAGGCGATCGGCCAGGCTGCCGACGCGAACCACGGTATCGCCTACGACTCCAATACGCGCGTCCGGCAGGGCGACTACGCCGCGACGGCGGGCTCTGACGTGGTCGTTATCACGGCCGGCATCCCGCGCCAGCCAGGCCAGACACGCATCGATCTCGCGGGCGACAACGCCCCGATCATGGACGACATCGAGTCCTCGCTCGCCGAGCACAGCGACGACTTCGTTACGGTGACGACCTCCAACCCGGTCGATCTGCTCAACCGCCACCTCTACGAGACCGGCGACCGCTCGCGCGAGCAGGTGATCGGGTTCGGCGGCCGGCTCGACTCCGCACGGTTCCGGTACGTCCTCTCCGAGCGCTTCGACTCGCCGGTCCAGAACGTCGAGGCGACGATCCTCGGCGAACACGGCGACGCGCAGGTCCCGATGTTCTCGAAGCTCCGCGTCGACGGTCGGGATCCCGAGTTCGACGCGGATCAGAAGGAGGCCATCCTCGGCGAGCTACAGGAGTCCGCCATGGACGTCATCGAGCGCAAGGGCGCAACGCAGTGGGGTCCGGCAACGGGCGTCGCCCACACCGTCGAGGCCATCCTGAACGACACCGGCGAGGTCCTGCCGTGCTCGGTCGTCCTCGACGGCGAGTTCGGCTACGACGACACCGCCTTCGGCGTCCCCGTCAAGCTGGGTGCCAATGGCGTCGAAGAGATCGTCGAGTGGGAACTGGACGGCTACGAGCAGGAGCTGATGGACGACGCTGCCGAGAAGCTCTCCGAGCAGTACGACGAGATCGCCTGAGCGGTACTGGAACGATCGATCTCGGGGGACGGCGTTCGGTCGTCGACGACTGCGAGGATCCTACTCTGCGCGGCGGCCCGACGCGTCACTCTCTTCGTACTCCGATGGAACCCGCTCGCCGACGAACGACGCCCACTCCGAGACGTGGGAGGGGTTTCGGGTCATCGTGTTGAGGGTTGGCACGGCATAGAGCATAATGGTTTTGCGAGGTGGTTGACAGGAGAGTGGGTGCGAGGGGTGGGGGCTCACCGTCTCCAAAATAGAGTGTTTTTCTCCAAAAATCACCATATTTTGGTGAATCCTTATCAGTGATGGCGAGCTACTGACGCCTATGGAAGTGGACGCAACTGACGGGCGGATCTACCTCCCGAAGGAGCTTCGCGAGAAGTACGGCGATCAGTTTCGCCTCGTCGAACGGGGCGAGCAGCTGATCCTGCTCCCGATTTCGGAGGATCCACTCGCAGCACTCCGAGAGGAGTTCGCCGACGTAGACAAATCCGTCGAGGAACTCCGACAGGACGCCAGATCGAGCGCAATCGACGACGCAGGCGAGTGATGTACGCGGAAGCTGACTTTCTGCTCGCACTCATCAAAGATGACGACTGGCTCTCTGAACCGGCTGAACGTGTTTTCAGGAACCACCGCGGTGATCTCTGGACCTCTCAGCACACGCTGATCGAACTGATGCTCGTCGCGTACCGTGAGGATCGAAACGTGGAGCGAACAGTGACGAATGCGTGTGCACTTCTGGACGTCCGTGGCGACGAGGAGCGTGTGCTCGCAGCCGCGAGCTATGTGAGCGATCGAGGACTGACCCCATTCGATGCGCTGCACGCGGTCGCCGCTGACGGTGATCCGATCGTATCGAGCGATCGATCGTACGACGACGTTTGTGAGCGCGTGCCGCTCGAAGAACAGTGAACCGGTGCATGCGGTCACGCCGACAGCGTGATATCGAAACCCCAGGCGTCCGGGACCGGGTCGTAGTGCGCTTCCTCGGATCGGTATGTGCCCTGCGTGAGGCACGCGCTCCCTTCGGCCGCCAGGATCGTGTACTCCTCTCGAATCGTCTCGGCGGGATCAACGGTGGCAGTCAGACCGATGTCCTCGCCGCTATAGAGCGATTGAGCCCGCCAGCAGCCGTCCGTCGCCCGTTGCGGAATCAACCCCTCGCTTCCGACATGTTCGCGGTAGTCTGGTACGAAAATGAGCGTCGCCTCCTGTTGGACGTGCTCCGCGAACACGCCGCCCCATGGCGGACTGATTCCGAAACCGTACGTCGCCGACGAATCGCTGACGTTCGTCAACTCCACGGCGATCTTGGCCGGTGAATCATCTGTGAACGGCTGGACAGCCTGGACGCACATCGCCACGCCAGCGTCCTCGGGAACGTCGTCGTACTCGATCTGGAGGTCAGGATAGGGATCCGGCGACGCCATCGACGTGGTGCAGTTCGTCTGAACGCGATCGCGAAGACCAGAGTTGTCGTCAGGGTCGCTCTCGTTCGCTGGCTCGTCGTTCGAGGCGTGGCGGTTCGGAACGCTCAGACAACCGGCGACGGCGGTAGCGGCGAGCGCGGCGAACGCTCGTCGGGAGGGGGACCTGTGCATACGACAGCCAACTGACGTGGCTGGCATAAGTTTTCTACCGAATCGCGCTGTGAACAGGGTCCTTCCAGTATGGCAGTGTTCGTTTGGAAGCCCCCTCCCGCTCGCGGCTTCTGACTCGTTGCGCTCCTCGGCTCGCTGGCGCTCGCCTGCGGTGCTTACGTCGTCGGAAGCCACGAGCGGTCGGCCCCTTCCATTCCCACCCGAAAGTTATCTGTCGAATCGCGCGAAACCCCTGTGGTCTGTCAAGGCTCGCGGTAGCCGGCGGCGCGGCGGCCAGAAACGGTCGTCAGAAGAATCGGCGGTCTAGGAGTCGTCCGAATCCGCTGCTGCTTCGTCGTCTTCGGCCTCGGCTTCGTCAGCCACCTCCCGGAACGCATCGACGATCGCCTGCTTCGTCACGGCACCCTGGGTCGTCCAGTGGTGGGCGTAGTCCATCATGTCGTCGTAGACGTCGGGTTTGCAGCCCGCAGCTTTCGGGTGGCCGCCGCCGTTGACCTTGCCCGCGACCTCGTGGGCGCGCTGGAACTCCTCGGTGCCGCGAATCGACGCCGGGCCGGAGGGTTTGACGATGACGGACGCGTCGGCGCCCTCCTCACGCATGCCCTCCGCGACCTCGTTCTGTGAGCAGCGGCCGTAGGTGACGCCGACGGTCCAGGGGCCGATGTCCTTGAACTCGGCGCGGCGGAGCGCGCGCTCGATCAGATCCTGCTTCTCGACGCGGCGCTCCTCGAGCATCGTCATCGTCTCTTCGGGGAGATCGGGGCCGTGCTCGCGGACGACCTCGACGTAGGTCTCCTCGTTTTCGACCCAGTAGGAGTAGTCAGAAATGTCGTCGCTCCTGTCGTCCTCCTTGATCCAGAGGTCGTGGTCGCGGGTGACGGCCGCCAGCTCGCGGAGGTGGTCGGGGAACTCGTAGTCCAGCGAGCGGAGCGCGACGTCGGCGGTACACTCCTCCTCGGAGTCGCCGACGACGAGATCCACGCCAGCGTCGCGAACGGACGCGGCGACGTCGTCGTCCCACTGGTGGTGGTCGAACCAGCGGACCTCGCTCGCGGTCGCGAGGAGGTCGCCGAGTTCCTCCTCGACGTACTCGAAGCGATCCGGGCAGAGGTCACAGACGAACGCGCGAATGTCGTCCTCGCCGTACTCCGCGACGTACGCCATCCCGTCCTCGAGGTCGTGCGGGCTGGCAGGGACCAGCGCTGCCTCGCCGTAGACCTCCCGGAGGAGCGCGACGCAGGCGAGCCCGTCGGCGTCGGGGTCGGCGACGACGGCGACGGAGACGCCCTCGAGTGCGTTTGCAGCTTCCTGTGCCTCAATCTCCTCCTCGAAGGAGTCGGGGATGAAAAAGCCCTCGCCGGGGAGCAGTGACCGGCGCTCCGGCGGGAGATCGCGGTCGTCGATGAGATCGTCGTCCATACTGCGGAGAGCGTCGGCAACGGGAAGAAACCGCCGATCGGGGCGGGGAAAATTCGCTACGCGGGGGCGACCGCCGTCGGCTCCTCCTCGAAGAGCTGCGCGAGGAGCCGCGCCATTCCGTGCCGCAGGTGGCGGTTGACCGTCGGCTGCGAGACGTCCAGCAAGTCGGCGACGTCCTCGCCGGTGGACTCCCGTGGCCACTCGAAGAAGCCCGCGTAGAAGGCCGTCCGCAACACCTCCAGCTGGCGCTCGGTCAGCTCGTCGAAGAGGCCGGCGACGAGCTCCTGGCGCGTCTGGACGTCCCGGCTGACGTTTCGTCGGCCGAGCAGCTCGATGGAGGGGTAGCGCTCCCGGAGCGTGTCGACGAACTCTCGAACGTCGGTGGCCGTGGGCACGTCGACGACCACGTCGACCTCGGTGGCGGTGGCGGTCATCCCGCGCGGGACGCCGCCGCGGTTCACCAGCCGCGCGGCGAGAACCGTCCCGACGACGGTCGCCTCGAAGAGGGTCGATCCGCCCGATTCGCCGATTCTTCGATACGTCGTCACGGCGTGGAGCGAATCCAGCACGGTCTGAACTGCGGCCGGCTCGGCGTCCCTGGTCTCGAAGAACAGCCGGGACTCCTCGTCGGCGTGCGTCGCGAGGCCGACGTAGTCGACCGTCGCACCGGACTCCGCGGCGACGCGGCCGAGGAACTCCTCATCGCCGTCGAGGCGCAGCCTGAGCTCGACGAACTCGTCGGCGTAGAGGGCGCGCCGGGCCTCGACGGCGCTGATCGCGTTCGCGATGCTCTCGCCGAGCTCCTCGAAGACGGTGCGCTCCAGCTCGCCGAAGGCCCCCGGCTCGGCGGCGTACACCGCGAGCACGCCGTAGCTGTACTCGTCGAGTTCGAGTGGCACGGCGAGTGCCGAAGAGAACTCCCAGACGAGCGCGTGCTTGCGCCACTGTTCGGCCGTGACCGACTCGACGACCGAGCCGACGACTGCGGACTCGCCCGTTGCGGCGACGCGAACGGCGGGGTCCGGCGCTGGCTCCTCCACGGAGAGCGAGATCGCGTCGAGATACTCGTTCCCCTCGCCCGCCCAGCTCTGGGGGACGAGCGACGTGTTCTGATCGTCGAATGCACCGATCCACGCGAACCTGACGTCGTCGCTCTCGACTAGGCGCTCACAGACTGCAGACTCGATCTCGTCGCGCGTGCTGGCGACGACGAGCGACCGATCGATGCGGCGAATGATCTCGGTGATCTGGATCTGCCTGCGCAGCCGGCGGTTTTGGGCCTCAAGTTGCGTCTGGTTCTCCCGGAGCGCAGCCTCGGTGTCGAGACGAGAAAGGGCCGCCTCCATCGCCGCCACGAGCGTCTCCGCAACGCGCCGATCGTCCGCGTCGACGGAGTCCTGTCCCGACGCGGCGAGCAACACGCCGTGTTCGCCGATCGGGACGATCAGACCGTTCTTTGCGTCGCCGACGATCATCGGCGATCCCTCGAAGTCGGATTCGTCGACCGACATGACCTCGCCACCGACGTAGGCCGTCCAGAGCACCGACCCACTCTCAGCAGCGTAGCCGGCGTCGGGATCCTGACAAACCGAACGGAACTCGGGTGAGAGCGCCGCGGGCTCGAGCCGACCGGCGTCCTCGTCGACGAGGTAGATCGCGACGCAGGGGAGACCGAGGACCCGCACCGCGGCGTCCAGAACGAGATCGGCGATCGCAGACGTGGCATCGGCTTCGAGGAGTCCACGCGCAACGTCGTGGAGTGCCTGAAGCCGGAGCTCCTGCTCCTTTCGGTCCGTGATGGCCTGGACGGAGCCACGCAGAGCGACGACGTCACCGTCCTCGATCACCGGCTCCGCGATTGCTCGCACCCAGCGATCGTTACCGCCGTTTGGAGAGAGCCGCACCTCCATGTCGTAGGCGGCGCCGTCCTCGATTGCATCGGTCATCAGGCGCTGGATCCGATCCCAGTCGTCGGGATGGTAGAGATCGAGAACGTTCTCGAAGTCGACCGTCTCGTCGGGCGGCACGCCATGAATTGCGTAGAACTCGTCGGTCGCCTCGAACGTGTACGGCTCGGTGCGGACGTCGAGCTCCCAGCCGCCCACGTGGGCGATCTGCTGGGCTTGCCCCAGCAGATACTTCGTTCGCTGGAGTTCCCGCTCGCGCTCGACGCGTTCGGAGACGTCCCGACCGACGCCCACGAGCACCTGCTCGCCCTCCGGGTCCTCGAGGAGCGAGCCGAGGAACTCGTAGGGGATCGCCTCGCCGTCCTTGGTCAGGATTCGTGCCTCGGCGCGTGCCGAGCCAGTTTCGAACGTCTCCTGCACCGCGCCGACGATCTGCTCGACGTCCTCATCGACGACGAACTCGCTTGGATGCATGCGGCCGATTTCGTCGTCGTCGTAGCCAGTCTGCTCCGTGAGCGGGCGATTCCATCGGCGGAGCCTGAAATCCGTACCCACGACGTAGATCAGGTCGTCCATCGAGTCGATGATCGCGTCGGTGTACTCTCGGTACCGCTGGAGCGCCTGCTCACGCTCGCGAAGCTCCCGCTCGCTGGCGATCCGCTCTGTCACGTCCCGCGAAGAGACGATCAGCGACGAGACCTCTCCGTCGTCGAACACCGGACGAATCGTGCCCGCACTGGTGTACTCCTCGACACCCGGACCGGTGTGCTCGGCCTCGTACTCCACGTACTCGCCATCGAGAGCCCGGTCGATGCCGTCGCGGATCTCGTCTTGCAAGGCCTCGTCACCGTTCCACCACGGCGTCTCCCAGAACGGCTCTCCGACGACCGCAGACTGCCCAGCGTCAATCTTCGAGAGCGCCTGCTCGTTCACGGTGACGACCCTGCCGTCGGGGTCGACGATGGCCGCGAGCAGGTTCGGGTCGTTGAACACCGCCTCGAACCGCCGGTGGTTCTGACGGAGTTCGCGTTCGTGCTGGGTTCGCTCGGATCGGTCCCGCCCGATGCCAGCGACGACCGGCGTGCCGTCGGGCACGTCGAGGCGCGTCGCGACCCACTCGTAGGGGATCGACTCGTCGTTTTTCGTCTGGAGGTCAGCCTCCACGTGAACGGTGCCGGTCTCGAACGCCTCGTCGATGGCCTCGGCGATCGTGTCGACGTCGTCGTCCTCGAAGAAGTCCAGTGGACGCATCGAAGCGACCTCCTCGGGATCGTAGCCAGTGACGGCCGGGAGCGTCTGGTTCCACTCTCTGAACTCGCCCGCCGGAGCCAACACGTAGAAGACGTCGTCGAGAGCATCGAGCACGTCGTCCGTGAAGCCGATCTCCCGTTCGAGTGCCGCCTCCCGCTCCTCGACGGCGTCGGTCATGTCGTCGAGCTCGCGCGCGAGCTGGCCGAGTTCGTCCTCACGGTCCAGGTCGAACGCGACGTCGTACTCGCCGTCGGCGACCCGCTTGACCCCCTCGATCAGTGCCTCGACGTCGCCGTCGCCAGCAGCTGCCACGAGACCCACGGTACCCGGGATCGTGAGCCACTGGAGGGACTCCGCGGCGAAGCGGCCGAGCGGTATCGAGTCGGTCGCTGTGGAAACGAACGAGACGACAGCCGGCAGTCCAGCGAGGATGGCGAAACCGAGGACCCCCATCGTGAAGACGACGAGATCGAGCGCGAGCGGGGCATCGATCGTCCGGATCGAACTGCCGGCTCGCAATCGCTGGCCCTGGTGTGAGCAGGGATCCTGACGCGAGCGGGAGGACTCACGACGGAGGCGGGTGGATGGTGGGAGGGCCGAAGCCATGTCACCCATCCACGGCCTACGGCCTCATTACGAGGGGGATCGCTTCACCGATCCTGCTGACGGTAAGACGCGATTTCCACGCCACGAGGCGACGGCTACTGTCGATTAACCCACTGAGTAGCTGCGTCTTGCCACAGAGATGATTTCCACCGGCAGCGCGTTCATCGCGATCGGGCGAGGGACGCCCGGCAACCGGCGTTGCCAGTGTCCCCGGCGACCACCGGGTACTCAGCAGCGTATATCTATACCCCCCGTCGGCTCCGGCCCAAATACACATACCGGACAGCCCGATACCCGTCGTTTCCCTACGACATCGTGCATGGGGATCGCACCAAACGACGACCTCGAACTGCAAGCAAGCCCGGCCGACGGCGCCCAGACTGCCGTTCCCGTTAGCTCGCAAGAACCGCCAAGCCTCACCATCGTAACGGCGATCGCGAACGCCATCGGCGACGACCCGACGGCCATGAATCCGCTCTACGAGACGGTCGACACCGACGCCCTGAATCGCCTCCTCGAGTCCGACGCCACGCTCGAGATCGTCTTCGAGTACGAGGGCCACGCCGTCGAGGTGGGGAGCGACGGCGTCGTGACCGTCGACGGCGAGCAACACAGCCCTGGTGATCGGGTGTGACCGGGTCGACCGAGCGCGAGCACGCACCGGGAGAGATCAGAGAAGAGTACGACGAGTACGACGTCGGAGAGTCCAGCATCGGCGTGATTTCCGATCCGGTCAACGAGCACGCCTGGATCTGGTCGGATACGGTCGCGACGCCGACGCCCTAACCACTTCTCGCGGGACGGGACGGACGATCTGAGTGACCACCTCGGTTCGCGAACGCGATAGCCCGGGCGTCGCGAGAGAAAGGGGAGAGAAAGAGGAGAAAAAACGAACAAAGAGACAGCTACGCGTCGCTGCCAACGTCGCGATCGGCCGACTTGCCATTCGTGGCCGTCGCTCCATCGAGTGCGGGCGTCCCGTCGACGCCGGCCTTGATCTCGACGAGTTCCTCGTCGATCTCGCCGTCCTCACTCATCGCCGAAAGCTCCCGTTCGAGCGGGCTCTGCGCCGTGAGCTGATTCTCGAGAACGCCCTCCGCTTCCAGCTCGTCGAGCGCGGCCGACCGGGCCTCCAGCTCCTCGGTGCGGTCCTCGGCGCGCTCGATCGCGCGGGTGACGTCCGTGAGCTCGTCGCCGGCGCCGGTGACCGCCTCCGAGACGCGGGTGCTGGCCTCGGCGGCCTCGTGACGGGCCTTCAGCGTCTCCTTGCGGGTGCGGAACTGTTCGACGCGCTCCTGTAGTCGCTCCTTCGTCTCGACGAGGTCGTCCTGGGTCGACTCGAGGTCCGCGATGCGTTCCTCGAGTGCCTCGATCTGGGTACTCTTCGTGCGCTTCTTTTCGAGCGCCCGGCGTGCGAGATCGTCCCGATCCTGCTCGACGGCGCGACGAGCCTGCTGGTCGTGTTTCTCGACGGTCTCCTCGAGCCGGCGGCGTTGGCGTTCGAGGCGCTTGGTCTGGGTCGTCAGGTCCGCGATGCCCCGCTTCACGTCCTGGAGCTCGTCCCGGAGCTGCTCGTAGGAGTAATCGAGCGTCTCCGCGGGATCCTCGACGCGGCCGATCGTCGCGTTGACCTTCGAGCGGACGACGTACGATGCGCGTGCTATGATGCCCATGGCTACCACATCGCACTCTGGACGCAAAAATCTGACCGACGCTCTGGGACTGAAATCGCTGAGTAGGCGAAGTTGCCGTTCGGACCGGATGGGGACGGCTACGGAACGGCAAAAGAAGTAGCGACCCGAACGAAATCGTGAGAAAACGAACTACAACGACATTGTGGGAGCCTGTGCGGACCGCTCCTGCTCAGGGATCCATCGTCGAGGGGCGCGAGCGATCCTCCGCTCCCGGCTCTGCGGTGGCAACGATCCGCTCGACGTTCCCGTCGACGTCCGCGATCCGATCGTCGTCAGGGAGCGGATCGGCGTCGATGTCGACGGCCAGTTCTCGCGCGTACTCGAGCAGCCCCGGCGGCACCGTCTGAACGGCGAGATCCGCGCCAGCCGCGATCGCTAGCACGACGAAATCCGCTTCGAGGGACGGTTCGCCCGCATCGGTGCTCCGCGATTCGTCGGCGTCGCGGGAGTGCGTGCGACCGAACCGCCGAATGATCTCGACGACGCGCCCGCGGACGCCCGTGTGTGCGAGCTGATTGAGCCCCTTCGCGACGAGTACCTCCGCGGCGACCACGTCCACGTCTGGATCGCCCTCGCCGGCGGGCGGCCAGGGCTCCGTCTCGACCAGCCGGCGAGTCAGCCGGAGCCCCTCGTAGGTGAGCTGCACTCCGGCGGCGCGCTCTCCAGCAGTCTCGACGGACACCGCACCGTCGATGGCCCGGGCGGTCCGGACCGTGAGTACGCCCGGCGTGAGCGGTCGCCCCTCCAGCGTCCGCTCGAGACGTGCCCGGAACGGATCCGGATCGATCGAGCGTAGCGACTCCCGAAGCGCCTCGCGGACGCGCGGGGCCTCCTCCATGGCCGTGGCCTTGGGGGACTGCGGGCAAAGACCTTTGGAAACGCCTCAGGGAGCGGGTGGAGCACGGCGATGTGGAGACGCTTCCGCAGGCAACCGTTTGGAAGCCCCCTCCAGTTCCGGAAGAGCAAGCTCTTCCGACCTTCGCAGGATCGAGGATCCTGCTCAGTCCCACCCGGTGGATTTTGTCGAATGGCACGGAACCCTGTGGAGTGTGAAAGGTCGCGTTCGGCGGCGGTTGCGGCAGTCGTGCGAAGGCGTGGAGAATCCAGGTGCCAACGGGGGTTCAGAGCGCGTCGAGCGTGGCAGCGCGGCCCGCGTCGGCGTCGACGTCTGCGCCCATCTCCGCCAGCGTCTGGCCAAGCGCGTCGACGACGTAGGCGACGTTCTTCGGGCGAGCGGAGTAGCCCATGCAGCCGATGCGGAAGATGTCGCCCTCCAGATCACCCAGCCCGCTGGCGATCTCGAGGTCGTATCGTTCGAGGAGCGTCTCGATGACCTGGCCGTCGTCGACGCCGTCGGGAACGCGGACCGCGTTGAGGCTGGGCAGCCAGTACTCGTCGGCCGGGTTGAGGCCCAGCCCCATCGCCTCCATGCCCGTCTTGAGCGCGCCGGCCATCTCGCGGTGGCGCGCCCAGCGCGCCTCGATTCCCTCCTCGGCGACGAGCCGCAGGGCCTCCCGGAGCGCGTAGACGTTCGTGATCGGCGCGGTGTGGTGATAGGCGCGTTCCTCGCCCCAGTAATCGTCGAGCAGGGAGAGGTCGAGATACCACGATCGGGCAGGCTCGTCGCGGTCGCGGACCTTCGCCATCGCGCGGTCGTTGAGCGTGAGCGGGCTGGCGCCGGGCGGACAGGAGAGGCACTTCTGCGGGCCGGCGTAGGCCACGTCGATCCCCCACTCGTCGACGCGGAGTTCGACGCCGCCGATCGACGTGACGGTGTCGGCGACGACGAGCGCGTCGTGGTCGTGCGCGGCAGCGGTGAGTTCGGGCACGGCAGTCTGCCTGGCGCCCGTCGAGGTCTCGGCGTGGACGAACCCGAAGACGTCGGGGTCGTGGGTCGCGAGCGCATCCTCGACGTCCGCGGGATCGAGTGGCTCGCCCCACGGCGCATCGACCTCGACGACGTCGCCGCCGGCGCGGGCCGCCATCGAGGCCATCCGGCCGCCGAAGTAGCCGTTCGTCGGGACGAGCATCGTGTCGCCGGGCTCGACCACGTTGCCGATCGCGGCCTCCATCGCCGCCGATCCCGTGCCAGAGACGGGGATCGTCCACTCGTTGTCGGTTCGGAAGGTGTACCGGAGGAGCTCCTGCACCTCGTCCATGATCTCGACGAAGGAGGGATCGAGGTGGCCGACGAGCGGCGTGCTCATCGCCCGCAGCACGCGGGGGTGGACGTCGCTCGGGCCCGGGCCCATCAGCGTGCGATCCGGCGGCGTGAGTTCGCCGACCGCCGGTGGCGTGGCTGGATCCTCTGTAACTGTGTCGTCGGACATGCGCGGGGGCAGAACGTCTAGCGCCCTAAATCAGGGGGTCCCGGCGAAGGAGAGTACGAAAACGTCCGAGAGAGCCGCCTCAGACCGCCTCGGCGTCGATCGACGCGAGGAGATTCGACAGCTCCGCGTCGATATTTCGCTCGAAGTACCGCTCGACGCCCGGGAGCTTGCCGTCCACGGAGAAGCGCGAGCGGACCCGCGTTCCGTTCTCGAGCGCCGTCAGTTCGTGTTCGCCCTCCACGGTGAACGCCTTCGAGTCGCCCGCGAACCGGACGAACGCTGGCGGGTCGCGTTCCTCGTCGCGGGTCCGGACCGAGATCGTCCGACGGATCAGCGGGATCGGGAGCTCGACCTGCCAGACGTACTCCTGGCCCTCCACCCGGTAGGAGTCGACCACGCTGATCGCCCGTGCGCGACGCGCCGGATCAGCGAGGACCTCCCACGCCGCCTCGATGGGTGCATCGACCGTCACGACGCGCTCTACCTCCACGACCATTTCGTGTGACCGTTTGGGTGGCCGACCGTAAAGACTCACGACACGCGCCCGGGCGATCAGAGCGCTTCGGGAGGATTCTGACCGAGGCAGATCGGGCTGAGCCAGGCCGAGTCGAGGTAGGATTCCGAACGGACCCCGCCCGGGACAACAACCAAGCCGGCACCGACGCGAGTGACCCCATGATCCGAACGGAAACGCGAACCACCGACGCCGGCGCCACCATCCGCACCGTCACGTTCGACCGGCCGGAGCGACGGAACGCCCTCACGCCCGACGGGCTCGACCAGCTCGCGGATGCGATCGATGACGCCACCGAACCAGTCATACTGCTGCGCGGCGCCGGCGACGCGTTCTGTGCCGGCGCCGATCTCGACGTGGTCGAGGGGCTCCAGGATCGGGACGCTGCCGAGGCCTTCGCCCGACACGGCCAACGGGTCGCGCGGACGATCGAGACTGCCGACCCGGTCGTCGTGGCCGGAATCGACGGCGCCGCCCGCGGCGGCGGGCTCGAACTCGCGCTCGCCTGCGATCTCCGGGTCGCCACGCCGGCGGCCACGATGGCAGAGCCGGGCGTCGATCTCGGCCTGTTCGGCGCCTGGGGCGGGACCGTCCGTCTCCGGGAGATCTGCGGGCTCGGCGACGCGATGGACCTCGCGTGCTCCGGCAGAGTAATCGACGCCGCGGCGGCCCGCCGAATCGGCCTCGTTTCGCGGATCGTCGAGGACGCTGGCGATTCCGACCAGCGAGACGCACTCCTCGACGTCGCGGTCGAGCTGGCGAGCGTCGATTCCTCGGCGCTCCGGACCGTGAAGCGGCGGCTTCGCGACGACGCGGATCCAGCGACACAGGCCGAGCGGTCGGCAGAAGCGTTCGGGGAGCTGGTCGAGACGCGGAATCGGCGCCAGTAGAAGCGCTCGAAGAAGTGGCGGACCGAACCGGAACGGTCGGGGCGAAATGGAGCGGCGGTGAACTGGCGGGCCGAAGCGGACTGGTCGGGCCAAAACGGGCGGATCGGACCGATGGTGACGACCGGCCTGGAGGATCGCGCCGATCAGCTGTCTCCGTCGGGGGCCGTTTCTGGTGGGACCGTCTCGACCGATCCCTCTGCGTGCTCGCCGTCGACCGCATCGATCGCCTCGCAGGGATCGGAGGCGGCCGACTCGTCCGTTTCCGGATGCCCGGCGGGCGTCGTCGCGTCGAGGAGGGCCTGGGAGCGATCCATAGATGTCGCCGCGTTCGCTGGCGACGCGGATCGTTCGTCGCGGCGGATCGATCCCCGGAGACCGATCCGTGCGATCGCGACGCCGTGATCGGCGGTCCGTCGGCAGTGTTCGAGCGCCTGGACACGGGAGATCGGCCACTCGGTGGTGAGGCGGTCCAGGTCGGCGTCGCCGAGGGCCTCGCGGAGTTCGACGCCGCGTTCGATCGCCGCGGGCGCCGCTGCCGGATCGGCGTCGCCCGCGACCGCCGCGGTCGCAGTCTCGACGACGTCGCAGGCGCGCTCGCCGAGATCGGCGAGTTCAGTGCAGTCGGCGAACGCCGGACGACCCTCCAGCCAGGACAGCGTGGAGGGCTCCTCGGAGCCGTGGGCCGGCGACGTCGCGCTCGCGGCGAGGTCGCCGAGCCGACGGGCGTCGGCTGCGATCCGCTGGAGCTCTCTGGCGATCGCGCGACAGTCGGCCAGCTCCTGGCGAGTGGCATCGACTCCCTCCGGCGTCGCGAGCATGGAGAGTCCGCGCTGGAACTGTCGTTCGACCAGCGCGAACAGGCGATCGGCCTCGGCGTGTCGATCCGCCGGCTCGGGCGTTCCACTCGACGCGTCTTCGGCGTCGTTCGGGTTAGGAGCCACCCCGGTCGCTGCCGGATCGGCGATCGGTGCGATCGCCTCGCGGTGCATCGCCATCGTAACGAACGCGAGCTGGCGGACGGACTGCTCGATCGAGACCTGCGCGCCGTCGAGGAGGACGCGGACGACCATCCGGTCCTCGCGCTCCTCGACGACGGCGCTACCGGGCAGTTCGTCGGTGACCTGGCCGACGGCTCGGCGCTGGGTCCGCGTGAGTGCGTCCAACGCCTCGATTTCGAGCGCGTCGAGCCCGGCTGCGTAGGCGGCACGGACCGCCCATTCGAGACGTGCTGGATCCTCGTGATCGACGCGAACGGTTCGCTCGGCAGCGGCGTCGTCATCGCCCGGTTCGACGACGAGCACGTCGTCTGGATGGGCAGCGACGGTGACGGCGGAGCCCGCAGCGAGTCCCTGAGACTCCGCCCAGGACTTCGGGAGCGAGACGCTGAACGTCGAGCCGCCGACCTTCTGGATCTTGCGCGTTTCTCGAGTCATGGGAGATGTGGGTGGAGGGTCATCGGTGGAGATGGTGCGCCATCAGACGATCAGCGTCGGGTCGTGTTCGGCCGCGTAGTAGGTCCGCCCGGCGACGTTGACGGCGTGGTCGCCGATGCGTTCGAGATCGCGGATCGTGAGCAGCACCCGGGAGACGTCGTCGAGCGCGTGTTCGACGTCCCACTCCGTCGCCGCGTCGTCGGTGGTGCCCGGTCCCTCGAGATCGGAGCCGGTCGCGAGCAGCTGCCGGACGACGTCCTCGCCGGCGTGTTGACAGAGCACGTCGAGTTCGTCGTCGCGCTGGGCAATCTCGAGGCAGGCATCGGCGTCCTCGGTCTCGAACGCGCGGAGCGCGTCGCCGAGCATCGCCTGCGCGTCCCGACCGATCTCGATGACGCTGGCCGGCGCCGCGTCCAGACTGGCCGTTTCGAGGTCGCCGGACGCCGCCGCAGTCGCGGCGAGCAGCGGTCGGTCGGCGTCGCCGGCGGCCAGCGCGTACTGGCCGAGGTTCGTCGCGAGGTCGCCGACGCGCTCGAGATCGGTGCAGATCTTGAACGCGGCGGCGACGAACCGGAGATCGCTGGCGACGGGCTGCTGGAGCGCGAACAGATCCACGCAGCGGGCTTCGAGATCGAGGTATCGTTCGTTGACCGCCGCGTCGCCGTCGACGACGTCGCTGGCGAGGTCGGCGTCAGCTGTCTCCAGCGCGGTCAGCGCGTCGTCGAGCTGGGCCAGTACGTGATCGCCCATCCCGACGACGTCCTCGCGGAGGGCGTCCAGCTGATTCTGGAAGGACTCGCGGGGCACCGCGAGATCACCCGAACTTGCCGGAGATGTAATCCTCGACGCGCTGGCTCTCCGGATTCTCGAACACCTGGTCCGTCTCCCCGTACTCGACGAGCTCGCCACCGGTGAGAAAGACGGCAGTCTGGTCGGAGATGCGCGCGGCCTGTTGCATGTTGTGCGTGACCACGACGACGGTGTACTCCTCCGCGAGCTCCTCGATGAGGTCCTCGATCTTCGCGGTGGCGATCGGGTCGAGGGCGCTGGCGGGCTCGTCCATCAGGATGACTTCGGGATCGACGGCCAGACAGCGGGCGATGCAGAGGCGCTGTTGTTGCCCGCCGGAGAGACCCAGCGCGTTGTCGCCGAGGCGATCCTCGACCTCCTCCCAGAGTGCCGCCTGGCGGAGACACCGTTCGACGAGTTCCTCGCGCTTGGCGGTGTCGTCCCGGCCGAGCAGCTTCGGGAGCAGGCCCGTCGAGATGTCACCGTGCTTGCGCGGGCCGTAGGAGACGTTGTCACGGATCGACTTCGGGAAGGGGTTCGGCGACTGGAACACCATGCCGATGCGTCGCCGGAGCTCGACGAGGTCGACGCCGTCCTGGTAGAGCTCCTCACCATCCAGCTGGACCGAGCCGTCGACGCGGGCGCTCTTGATCCGGTCGTTCATGCGGTTGAGACACCGCAGATACGTCGATTTCCCACAGCCGGAGGGGCCGATGAGCGCGGTGACGCTCTCCTCGGGGATCTCCATCGAGACGCTCTGGAGCGCCTGCTCCTCGCCGTAGTAGACGTCGAGATCCTCGACGGAGAGTTTTGGCTCGCCGGCGAACTCGTAGTTGCGCCAGTGGTCCTCGATGCGCTCCTCGGACTCGCCGGTCGTCGTTCGGCCGGCGGATCCGCCGATCGCGCCGCCAGCGTCGTCGGTCGTTCGCTGCGATGCGTCCTCGGTCTGCGTCGTGTTTGCTTCACTCATGGATGGTAGCCTCGGATTCGATCACTCGTAGTTCAGTTTCCGCCGGAAGTAGAGCCGGCTCGCGACGCCGATGGCGAAAAAGCCCATCACGACCAGCAAGAGGACCAGCGCCGTCCCCCAGCCGAACTCGGATAGAGAGAACACCTCTGGCTTGGGCGAGCTGCCCGCCGTGATCGAGGTGTAGAGCTGGAAGGGGAGCGCCGTTCCGCGCTCGGTGAGTGCCGAGTTCGTGATGAACGGCGGCTGCAGGCTGAAGGAGAACGATTCCAGAATCCCCTTGCCGCCGCTGACCGGCGACTTGGTCGACGGATACGGCTGGCCGCCGAAGACCAGCAGGAGCGGTGCCGTCTCACCGGCGATCCGGCCGACGCCGAGAATCACGCCGGTGATGACGCCGGGCATCGCCGCCGGGAGCACGACGCTTCGAACCGTCTTCCACCGGGAGACGCCGAGTGCTGCGGAGGCGTCGCGGTACTCGTCGGGTACGGAGATGATCGCCTCCCGACTGGTGATCAACACGAGCGGGAGCAACATGAACCCGAGAACGAGCTGTGCGACGATCATCGATCGGCCTCCGTTGCTGAGTCGCGGCATGAGAAACGCCATACCGAAGAGACCGAAGACGATGCTCGGCGTGCTCCAGAGCCCGTTGGTGACGATCTCGACGAGCTGCGTGATCCGACCGCGTTCGACGTACTCCGTCAGGAAGATCGCGGCGCCGATCCCGAGGGGGACGGCGACCACCAGTGCTCCGATCACCAGCCAGATGGTGCCGAGAATCGCGGGCCAGACGCCGGGAACGTCGACGAACAGGCCGCCCGGCTGATTGAAGACGAACGGAAGGTTGGCGTCGAACCAGGGAACGGCCCAGTCGACGACAGGGAGGACGAGTCGACCGCCCCACCCATCGAACGACGCGCCGGTCGAGAGCGTCGCGAACCCTTTGTCGACGATGAAGTAGACGAGCATCCCGAGGACGCCCAGCGTCGCTGCGACCGACACGCCGATGAGATAGTACGCGCCGCGCTGGCGGCCTGTCGCGCCGAACCCCTCGCTGATCTTGGCGAGCGTCCAGCAGCCCAGCAGGGAGGTGACGAAGAAGGCGAACGGTAACACCTCGCTGCCCGGGAAGACGACGGTCGTCCAGCCGGGCTCATAGGTCCAGGGCAATGTGAGCGGACCGACGAGCGCGAACATGCCGAGCGGGACGAGCAGGGCGGACACTGGGAGCGTGGCGCCGAGATCCTCGCGGGGAAGCACCACCGCGAGGAACCCGACGACGCCCCCGAGCAGGGACAGTAGGATGCCCAGGGGAACCGGGATTCCGGAGAAGATCCAGACGGAACTCCCCGGCCAGTAGACCATACGAAGCCCCGCAACTACCGTGACGAGCACGGCCGTGACGACGGCCCAGAGGCTCCCGACGAATGCACCGGTGAACAGGCCCGCGGTGCGGTCGGATGTCGACTGGAGCGCGCCGACGTAGCTCGCGACGCCGAGCCCGCCGATCGCGAGGCCCTGGACGAGCACGGAGATCGCGAACAGCTCGACGATCGGCAGCCCGAGATACTCGTTGGTCTCGCCGACCTGCTGGAAGAGAACCAGCCAGCCCATCAGCACCGTCAGCAGGGACAGCGCCATCGTCGGGAGCGTCGTCGCGTTCCGGAGCCGCGCCACGCCGGCGACGACGCCGGTGTCGTCGATGGTGCTCACGATTCACCACCCAGCTTGCGGTACATCCGCCATTCGACGTACTGCGCACCGATACTCAACGACATCACCGAGACGAACAGGACGACGCCCGCCGCGAAGAGGGCGCTCTCGTGCATTCCCCCGGTGGCGTTGGGCGCCTCCTGTGCGATCACCGTCGTCAGCGTCTCGCCGTAGCGGGAGAAGACGTCGAAGAACGGGACGGGGATCCCCTTGCTGTGGGAGAGCATCACCGTCGCCGCCATCGTCTCGCCCATGGCCCGGCCGACGCCGAGCATGACGGCGGCCGAGACGCCGGAGAAGGCCGCGGGGATGGTGACGCTCTTGGTGGTCTGCCACTCCGTCGACCCCATCGCCAGCGAGCCGCTCTTCATCGACTCCGGGACGGCCGAGAGCGCGTCCTCCGCGACGCTGACGACCGTTGGCAGCGACATCAGCCCGATCATCAGACCGGCCGCGAAGTAGGAGGCGATCGTCGGCGTCTGGAACTGCGCGTAGAAATACTGGTTGACGAGCACCAGTCCGACGAACCCGTACGTGATCGAGGGGATGCCGGCGAGCAGTTCGACGCCGGGCTTGACCACGACGCGAACCCGTTCGGGGGCCATCTCGCTGAGGAACACCGCACCGGCGATGCCGATCGGCGCCGCGACCATCGTCGCGATCACGGTCGTCAGCGCCGTCCCGACGAGCAGCGGCGTCAGCGAGTAGTTGCCCTCGGGGCTGGGCGGCTCCCAGAAGGGCCCCTCCAACATCCAGAGCAGCTCGACGCCCATGTGCTCGAAGGCGTCGCGAGCGTGCACGAGTAGATAGCCAACGATGAGGAGCATGACCGAGACGGTCAACGCCGCGGCCAGCAGCGTCAGGCCCCTCGCTGTCTCTCCCTGGTGGGTGCGCCAGCCGACGGCCGTGAGTCCGACCATGCCGAGCAGCGGAACGCCGAACAGCCCGCTGCCACGCCAGAACAGCCCGGCAGCCGCGACGAAGAGCGCGGCGCCGAGCACGTGGATCGCGATCGCGCCGGGCGCCGTGCGCTGGCGGTAGTCGCGGATTCGGTTCGGTACGTCGGTCATGGGAGGCTCAACGACTGTCGTCGACGTCGGTCGGAATGTGCGGTCATCGGGTGGTGATCTATGGGTCGGTTCCGGACCGTCCGTGAGAGTTCAAGTGGGGGAGTTCGGGGCGATCCCGGTCGATTCGGCCAGCGTCGCGATCCGCACCCGGTGGCTGTCGCTTACTCGTAGTTCGAGGCGGCGACCTTCTCGCGCTGAGTCTCGAGGCGGTCCTGCGGGAGCTGGAAGTAGTTGTTGCCGGCGACGAAGCGCTCCTGCCCGAAGTCACTCAGCAGGAAGTTGATGAAGCAGGCCTCCTTCCGGGTGGTGTCCTCCCAGGTGTAGGCGTGGAGGTCACGCGAGAGCGGGTACTCCTGGGCGCCGAGGTTCTTCCCGTACTCGTACATCGTGCCGTCGATCTCGAGCCCGATCGGGGGCGTGTCGCCCTCGGCGTCGACGAACGCGAGCGCGATGTACGCGATCGCGTTGTCGGCCTGGCCGACCGCCTGCTTGAGCTGCTGGTTCTGTCCGAACCGCTGATCCGGGCTGATAGAGGCCTCGGGGTCGCCGTAGACGTTCGCGCGGAACGCGGTGTCCGTACCGGAGCCATCGGCGCGGCCGAGCGCGAGAATGTCTCGGTCGGGGCCGCCGACCTCGCTCCAGTTGGTGATCTCCTGGCGGTAGATGCCTCGGAGCTCCTCGATCGTGATCGACTCGAGGCCTGCGTCGGCGATCTCCGAGGAGACGACGATCGGCTGGCCGTCGACGCCGACGACGTGGTCGACGAAGCTGTCGAGCTGATCCTCGTTGCCGCTGCCCGCGAGTTCGGCCTCGGCGGACGCCGAGGAGTCGCCGATGTCGACGCGCTCCTCCATGACGCCCTCGATGCCCGTCCCGGAGTGGGACAGGGCGATGGACGCGCGGAACGGCGGACTCGAGCGCTCCCCGGTCGGCTCGTAGCCGTACAGCTGTGCGAAGTAGTCCGCGAGCCGCATGTCGGTGCCGTACTCGTCTGCCCACTCGGTGGGCCAGTAGTCCCCGTCGCCCGCCTCGGGGTTCGAGTTCCAGTAGCTGCCGCCGGTGTTCGTGATGGGGTAGACCGTCGAGGAGCCGTCCGCGGTCAGCACGCTCGTGTCCATGCTCTCCGAGGAGCCCCCGTCGGTGTTGCCCTGGCCCTGTCCACCGTCACCGTCGCCGCCGTCGCCGCTACCGTCACCGTCGCCATTGCCATCGCCGCTCGAACAGCCAGCCAGCATCGCCGCGCCGGCAGCGCCGGTGCCCAGAAGGATCTTTCGTCGCGATACGAGGTCGGATTCGGACGCTGACTCGCGTGCCATCACCAGAGAACAGCCCGGTTAATAGTAAGACAGTTTATAATAGTTATCCAGGGCGCTACGCCCCTCACAATCCCCATATACCCCAGATTCGAGCGATCTGGAGAACTATATAGACGTACAGTGATACTATTTCCTGCTACGTACCTGCCCCTCGTTTGCGACGCAGTCGTCGTGATTTGCGACCGCCGACCGTGCCGAGCCTTTTGACCACCGAGCACGTACCTTACCCCATGCGCGTGGACTGCGAGGGCTGTGCCGGTTGCTGCATCGACTGGCACGCGCTCGCGCCCGACGTCGAACAGGCCGAGCAGACCGGCGACCGGCAACCACTCGACGACGCGACGAACTTCGTGCCCCTCGAACGTGACGAGATCCGGGCGATGCTCGACGCCGGCCACGGCGACGCGCTCAGGCCCCGGCTCTGGACGCTGCCAGAGGAAGAGGAGGAGGCCGACGCGGCCGCGGCCGAATCGACGAACGAACCCACCGCCCCGATCGAGATCGGCGGCTATCGGCTCGCTGGCGTAAACGGCCGGCCGGTGTTCTACGTCGGCCTCCGGAAACCACCCAAGCCCGTCGCACCGGCCGGTCGCGAGGACCCGGCGTGGCTTCCGACCTGCACGTTCCTCGATCCCGACACGCTCCAGTGCCGGATCCACGACACCGAACTGTATCCCAACGCCTGCGCGGCCTATCCGGGATTCAATCTCCTCCTCGATCAGCAGACCGAATGCGAGCGCGTCGAAGCGTCCGGCGGGGGCGAGCGGCTGCTCGACGACGAGCCACCGAGCGATCCACCCGGCGTGGGGCTCGGCCCGCAGGCTCTGGGTGCGAAACTGTTCGCACACCCGGATCCCGGGGCGCTCGCGGGAACGATCGAGCGGATCGCGGACGGGGAGGGGACCAGAGACGACCGGCGGTCGTTCGTCACCACTGCCGCAGCGTCGGCACCCGGGACGTTGGCCGTGAGCGAGGGCTGGCGCGAGCGGGCAGGTGAGGCGTTCGACGACCAGTCGTCCTGGGTGAGCGACGCGATCGAGGAGTGGGATGAGCTGGCCGGTGGCGAGGCAGATCCCACGCTCGGCGATCGGGTCGAGGAGGACCGCGGCGCCCCAGAGACCCCCGGATGGGACTGACGGATGCGACTGCTAGGGAAATCGTTCACTGACAGCGGATTGCGCTGGACAACAGACAGCTTAGAAGCCCCCTCCCGCTCGCTCGCTGCGGTCCTCAGTCGCGTTGCTCCTTACGGTCCTTACTTCCCGAGCGAACGCGAGCAGTCGGCCCCTTCCAGTCCCGCCCGGAGGATTTCGAGACGAGCTACGGTCTGGTGGATCGCCCAGCGGAGCGACCGCATTCGGGCGATCCCCGGGTGCTGAGCGCGCTCGGGATCCCGCCACGCTTCGCTCCTCGGACCATTCCCAGGGCGGGGCTTCCGTAGGCGGTCGCGGACCAGCCAATTCCCACGCACCTCCGTGATTTCCCTAGTAGTCAGGTCGCAAACGCCGAATCACCTGGCCGTCACTCCTCGGCGAGGGCGTCGGCGACGTCCTCGGGTCCGAGCAGTTCGGGGTCGACAGCGAGATCGGTCTGTGCGCTCACGAACTCGGGCAGCGCGGCGCGGTCGTACACCACGGCCCGAACGTCGGGATTCAGGTCGGTCGCGATGGGGATCGTCGTCGCCTCCTCGACGTCGGTGACGACGAGCAGATCGGCATCGACGATGCCGGCCTCTTCGAGCTCGGGTCGGGTTCCGACGTCCTCGACGCGGGTGACCGTGACGCCAGCGTCCTCGAGTGCGTCACCGAGTCCGTCCGCGTCTGGTCCGACGAGTACAGCACTGGTCATGTCGAGAGCAGACAGCGCCCTCGGCAATGTGTCTTGTCACACGCGGCCGGGGAGAGGTCACCTGTCAGGCCCACTCCGAGAGCGTTCGGTCGAGAGCCGACTCGTCGTAGGCGTCGAACCCACCGGCCTGCTCGAACCGGGAGAGCGTTGCCTCGACCTGAAGCTGTGAGTACCCGCAGGTGTCCCGAAGGCGGAGCGCGGCGAGCGCCTGGGAATCGGGGTCGTTGTACAGAAAATACCCGTCCGGCCCGCGATCGAGATAGGGCTCGTATCGGAGATCGTCGATCAGTTCGCGACCACGTCCCTGCGCCGACGACGCCAGAGCAGACCGGAGGAGCGTCTCCGCATCGACAGGCGACCCCCAGCCGTGCCGTCGCGCGAGCGTCCAGAGGAGACGGCATCTGATCTCGCGACCCGAAGGCATGGGACGCGTTCGCTGGGGCTTCGTACAAGAACTCGGGGGCACACGACCGCATAGCCCAGTGTAATATCAATGTAACACCGATGCCCAACACGTTTAACACTGAGTGCGTGCTACGGATCGGTATAGCCGACGCCATGAGCCAGGGAACACAGCGAAGCACCATCGACGACCGGGGGCCTACCGGCTGGCTAGTCCTCGCGAGGCACGAGAGCGTCGCGACGATCGTTGACGCGCTCCTCGACCACCCACCACACGCACAGTTCACACAGACGGAGCTGGCCGACGCCGCGGAGGTCAGTCGACAGTCGGTGCATCGGCATCTGGACCTGTTGCTGGACCTCGGCGTGCTCGAACCCGTCGAGGGAACGTCGCCACGGCGCTATCGGTTCGATCCCGAGAGCGACGTGAGCGAGGCGATCGTACGACTCGACGGCGCCGTCAACGCCGCTGGGCCGGGCCCGGACGCCGACTGAGGGTGCGGCTAGTGTGAAAAACCCGCTCTCACCGTCCCGCTCCGAAAACTGCTATTCGACCTGTTCGCGGTAGGCGTCGGCGTCGAGCAGCTCCTCGAGCTCGCCCTCGTCGGACGGTTCCACGGCGAGCATCCAGCCCTCATCGTAGGGGTCGTCGTTGACGAGTTCCGGGCGGTCAAGCAGCGCCTCGTTGACCTCGACGACCTCGCCGGAGATCGGCGCGTAGAGGTCCGAGACGGCCTTGATCGACTCGACGACGCCGAAGGACTCGCCCGCGGAGATCGAGTCGCCGACGTCGGGAAACTCGACGAACACCACGTCGCCGAGCTCGTCCTGTGCGAAGTCGCTGATGCCGATACGGACGACGTCGCCGTCCTCGGCTGCCCATTCGTGCGAATCGAGATACCGTCGATCGTGGGGAGTGTCGAAGCTCATGATTGGAATCGTCGGATGGTAGCGTGTCGTTGCTGGTGGATAGTAAATCCGTGTGTCCGCGGGCGGGCCCTCACTCGAGGAAGGGCAGTTCGCGAACGGTGGCTGCCTTGGGATCGTCGCGAACGACGACGCGAAGCTCCGTGCCCGGCTCGACGTAGTCGACCGGAACGTAGCCGAGCCCGATCGCCTCGTCCAGCGTCGGGCTCATGGTGCCGCTGGTCACCTCGCCGATCGCCTCGCCGTCGGGCGTCTCGATCGTGTAGCCGTGGCGGGGGACGCCGCGCTCCTCGAGCTGGAACCCGACGATCCGCTCGGCGACGCCCTCCTCGGCCTGTTCGGCGAGCGCGTCGAGCCCGACGAACTCGCTGCCGAAATCGACGATGAAGTCGAGGTCCGCCTCGTAGGGCGTCCGCGGGTTGTCTTCAGCGTCGAAGTCCTCGCCGGAGAGGAGCAACCCGGCTTCGAGCCGGAGGGTGTCACGCGCGCCGAGCCCGCAGCGCTGGCAGTCCATCGCCGACCAGACCGTCGAGACGGTCGCCGCCGGGCAGATCAGTTCGACGCCGTCTTCGCCGGTGTAGCCGGTGCGGGCGACCCAGCACTCGACGCCGGCGACGTCGGCCCACCGCGCCTCGAAACGACCGAGGTCGGAGACGTCCTCGCCGATCTCGGCCATCGTATCGAGCGCCTCCGGCCCCTGGATCGCGAGCATCGCGTCCTCGCCGGTCCGATCGTCGACCTCAGCGGCGAGGCCCCACTGGTCGCGGTGGTGTTGCCAGCGCTCGACCATCTGCTCGTCGTGCCCCGCGTTGGGGACGAAGCGGTAGGTTGGCTGGGCCCGCCGGTCGGGGAGTCGGTAGACCACGGTGTCGTCGAGCATGACGCCGCGCTCGTCGGTGATTGCGGCGTACTGCGCGTCGCCGACCTCGAGCGACGCCACGTCGTTCGTCGTCAGCCTGTCCATCAGCTCGGTGGCGTCCGGCCCGGAGACGACGAGCTGGCTCATGTGGGAGACGTCGAAGCGTCCGACGGCGTCGCGGACGGCCTCGTGTTCGGCGCGGATGCCCGCGAACTCCACGGGCATCGACCAGCCGCCGAAATCGGTGAACTCGGCGTCGGCACCACGGTGCTCGTCGTGCAACGGCGGCGTCCGCTCGGTCATACTGAACGGTCCGTCGCTGTGGGGTAATGTCTTTTCATCGGCTGTGTGAAATCCTGGCATGGCGTCGGGTGCGGCGTCCCCGACTCCGCCGGCGACGGCAGCGACGGTCCCGACGATCGGCCGAGCATCGACACCACTATTCACTACCCACGCACAGATGCGGTCATGCGATGGCTCCGCGGCCTGTTCGGATTCGACGACGAGGCCAGCGGTGCCCCCGAATCCACTGCCGCGAGCGCGCCGAACCGCGAACCGCGGGTCGGCCTGTTCGTCGACGGTCCGAACGTCCTGCGAGAGGACTTCTCCGTCGACCTGGACGACGTCCGCGAGGCTGGGGCCGCCCACGGCCCGCTCGCCATCTCGCGGTGTTACCTCGACGAAAACGCGCCCGCGAGCCTCATCCAGGCCGCGGAAGCCCGAGGGTTCGAAGTCGTCGTGACCAGCGGCGACGTCGACGTGCGGCTCGCCGTCGACGCGACGGCAGCGATCGGCGGCGGTGTGGGCGGTGACAGTGACGTCGACACCGGCGGGATCGACGTGCTCGCGCTCGCGTCCAGGGACACCGATTTCAAACCCGTTCTGGAGCGAGCGCGAAAGGCAGGAATTCGGACGGTCGCGCTCCCGCCGGGCGAGTACGGAAACTCCGACGCGCTCGCCAACGCTGCGGACGAGGCGGTCGTGCTGGAGGAGCGATAGACCGCCAGCAGCGGCGGAGTCCTGTGAGCAACCCCGGCGTTTTTCCTCCCGCACCGACCACGCTCCACCATGTCCGAGTACGACGGCCCGATCCTCGACGACCACCTGCACCTCCACGCCGAGCGTGGCCGCGGCGTCGAGGCCGTCGAGACGTTCGCCGACGCCGGCGGCACCCATCTGCTCGTCTGCAATCTGCCCTCCTGGCACTACGACGTCGAGGTCGAGACGGCCGCGGACTTCCGGGCGGGGTTCGAGGCCACGATCGACGTCGTCGAGCAGGCCAGCGAGGTTCTCCCCGGACGCGCGTGGCCCGTGCTGGGTGTCCATCCGGGGCTCGTGTCCCGGCTCGTCGACGATCGGGATTTCGACCCCGCCGACGCCCGCGATCTCATGCAATCGGGCATCGGCGTCGCGGCGGAGTACGTCGCCGAGGGCCCCGCTCTAGCGTTGAAGTCCGGTCGACCACACTACGACGTTCCCGATCCGGTCTGGAAGGCCTCGAACGCGGTCATGCGCCACACGTTCGAGACCGCGGCGGAGCTGGGCTGTGCCGTCCAGCTCCACGCCGAGTCCGGTGAGGACTTCACCCAGGTCGCGGAGTGGGCAGAGGACGCCGGCCTCCCGCGCGGGCAGGTGGTCAAACACTACGCTTCCGGGCGGCTGGAGGGACCGGTCCCCAGCGTGATCTGTGACAAGGACGAGCTTGAGCGTGCCGCGGTGCGTGCAGAAACGGGCGGGGAGCCGTTCCTGATGGAGACGGATTTCCTCGACGATCCCGAGCGACCCGGCGCAGTGATGGGCCCGCGGACCGTCCCGCGGCGCGTCGAGTGGCTGCTCGAATCGGGGTACGACGACGCGGTTCGAACGGCCCACGTCGAGACCCCTGCGACCGTCTACGGCGTCGACACGACTGCGACGCTGGAGTGATCGGCCACACCGCCAGGAGCGTCGAAGTGACCCGCGCACAGTCACGTCGCCCTTTCGAGAGGTTCAAGTGTGCGCTCACCCCAGACACTCGGTATGGTCGAACACGGACGCTCTACCCGCAGCCGGACCGGTGGCCGCCGCCGGCCCAAGCGCAAGCGACGAAAGCACGAGATCGGTACGGAACCGACGGAGACCGAGGTCGGCACGCAGAAGCTCAAGGTCGTCGACGCCCGCGGGAACTCCGAGAAGGTTCGCGCGCTCAGCACCGACGTCGCGAGCGTCGCCGACGGCGAGGAGACCGTCGCCGCCGACATCGAGGACGTCGTCGAGAACGACGCCAACCCCAACTACGTCCGCCGAAACATCGTCACGAAGGGCGCCGTCATCGAGACCGACGCCGGCCAGGCCCGCGTCGTCTCCCGACCCGGCCAGGACGGCCAGGTCAACGCAGTGCTGCTGGAGTAACGTTTCCTTCTTCTCGTCCCGTCTCCGCCGTAGCGATTGCGCCAGGACTCCCGACGATCACGCACTGCTGTGGGCTCAGGAGAAAGGGCACCAGCTCGACGGAGATCCGCCGATTACGCCCCGATCCGACGCTCGTGGAGATGCGACGGGCAGACCGGTGCGTACGCGTTCGGCCGAACGCCGAAGATCGAATCGGAGAAGATAGCGCAGTCGTTACTGCCGCGGTTCGAGTCGGCGGAGCTCGGCCACTCGATGTGTCAGAGCCGATCCACGGGTGTTGCCGGGCGGCTACTCCGTCTCGAGCGTGAACTGCTCGTTCTCGGAAGCCGCATTCAGCACGACCGACGTGTTGGACTCCTTGATGTCGGGATCCGTGAGCAGCTTCTTGATCTGGGCGTTCATGTCGTCGGTGTCGTTGAACTTGCCGACGGCGATGATGTCGTAGTTCCCGGTGACTTCATAGACCGAGACCATCTGCTTCTCGCCGTCGAGCCGGTCCGTGATTTCCGGGAGCGCGTCGCCCTCGACCTTGAGCTGGAGGATAGCCGTGACGTCGAACCCCATCTTCGAGTAGTCGACGATCGGCGTGTAGCCACGGACGACGCCGCCGTCTTCGAGGTCGCCGAGGTGGTTCGAGACGGTCGTGACCGAGACATCCAGCTCCTCTGCCAGGCTGCGGAGACTCGCACGCCCGTCCCCGAGGAGTTCATTCACCAACTTGGCATCGAGATTTTCGTACGTCATCAACCAGAACGACGAAAGCTACCTACAATAGCTTTACGAATATCCAGTTTAGTGGGCAACAGGAACAATTTAGCGGATCATCAGCACTTTAGTAGCGTAGTCCATCGATCCGGACGATCTATCGATGACACCCGGTACACTCACCGACGACGAAACGGCCGTGCTGGAGGAGATCGAGGAGGAGGATATCGACTTCCTCCGTCTGCAGTTCACCGACATCCTCGGCACCGTCAAGAACGTCTCAATTCCCGCCAGCCAGGCCGAGAAGGCCTTCGAGGAGGGCATCTACTTCGACGGCTCCTCCATCGAAGGGTTCGTCCGCATCCAGGAGTCCGACATGCGCCTCGATCCGGACCCCTCGACGTTCGCGATCCTTCCCTGGCGAGAAGACGAGGACGGTGCTGCGGGCCGTCTCATCTGTGACGTCATCAACACCTCCACGGGCGAGCCCTTCGCGGGCGATCCCCGTGCCGTGCTCAAGAGCGCGCTCGACGACGCCGCCGAGATGGGCTACTCGCTCAACGTGGGTCCCGAGCCCGAGTTCTTCGTCTTCGAGGAGGACGAGGACGGCCGCGCGACGACGATCACCCACGACGCAGGTGGTTACTTCGACCTCGCGCCCAAGGACCTCGCCAGCGACCTTCGCCGGGAGATGATCTACAATCTGGAGGAGATGGATTTCGACGTCGAGGCCTCCCACCACGAGGTCGCCGAAGGGCAACACGAGATCGCGTTCACCTACGACGACGGCCTGAGCACCGCCGACAACATCGCAACCTTCCGAGCGGTCGTTCGTGCGACCGCAGCCCAGAGCGATCTCCACGCGACGTTCATGCCCAAGCCCATCGCCCACATCAACGGCTCCGGCATGCACTCACACCTCTCCCTGTTCGAGGACGGCGAGAACGCCTTCCACGACGGCGACGACGAGTTCAACCTCTCGGAGACTGCCAAGCAGTTCATCGCCGGCATCTTAGAGCACGCTCCCGCGATCACGGCGATCTGCAACCCGACCGTGAACTCCTACAAGCGACTGGTGCCCGGCTACGAGGCCCCGGTCTACGTCGCCTGGTCCGACGTCAACCGCTCCGCGCTGATCCGGAAGCCGGCTGCCCGAACGCCGGCCGCGAGTCGCATCGAGCTGCGCTCGCCGGATCCCTCGTGTAACCCCTACCTCGCGCTAGCCGTCATGCTGCAGGCGGGTCTCGACGGCATCGAACGAGAGCTCGACTGTCCCGACCCCGTTCGAGAGAACATCTACGAGTTCGACGAGGCAAAGCGCGAGGAGTACGGCATCGAGACGCTGCCCGCCAACCTCGGCGCGGCCGTCGACGCACTGGAGGCCGACGACGTGATCACCGACGCCCTCGGTTCCCACGTCGCCGAGAAGTTCGTCCAGGCCAAGCGCACCGAGTACGGCGAGTACATCGCCGAGGTCTCCGACTGGGAGATCGACCGGTATCTCGAGACGTTCTAGAACCCACCTTTTTTCGCGGCGGGTTTCCTCGGTCGGTCGAAGATCGACCTGCGGGAACCCGCCGCCAAAAAATCTGGACCAAAAAATACCGAGCCTCGCTCCGCTCGGCTCGGGTGCGAGGTTTGCTGCAGGAACCGCTCGCGCCGTCGGTGCTCGCGGACGCTTCTCGTCACTGAGCTGCCCGACTCTACGGCGCCGACAGCGGTTCCATCCCGTCGTCGGGCGGCCAGTCGCCCAGCGTTCGCCTCCCCCGAATGGACGAACGACCGCGATATGGCCGCCGATTCGAGAGCCGTCAAGGAACCGAGGGGCAGGAGCCAGCCGATCGTTACGTTCGTCCACTTTTCTCCCGTCGTTCGGAAGAATTGCACACTCAGTCAGTAGCTTAATACCCTGACTCTATTGATCACTCGTAGATCACCATGACAACCGGAAACCTCACGCCGGAAGAAGAAGCAGTTCTCGACGAGATCGAAGAGGAGGGCATCGACTTCCTCCGCCTCCAGTTCACCGACATCCTCGGTACGGTCAAGAACGTCTCAATTCCCGCCAGCCAGGCCGAGAAGGCCTTCGAGGAGGGCATCTACTTCGACGGCTCCTCCATCGAAGGGTTCGTCCGCATCCAGGAGTCCGACATGCGCCTCGATCCCGACCCCTCGACGTTCGCCGTGCTTCCCTGGAGGGAGACGGAGGACGGCGCTGCGGGCCGTCTCATCTGTGACGTCATCGATACGAGCAGCGGCGAGCCGTTCATCGGCGACCCGCGCTCGGCGCTGAAGAGCGTCCTCGCCGAGGCCAAGGACATGGGCTACTCGCTCAACGCCGGCCCCGAGCCCGAGTTCTTCGTCTTCGAAGAGGACGAGGACGGCCGCGCGACCACGAAGACCCACGACGCGGGTGGCTACTTCGACCTCGCGCCCAAGGACCTCGCGAGCGACCTCCGCCGGGAGATGATTTACAACCTCGAGTCCATGGATTTCGAGGTCGAGTCGAGTCACCACGAGGTCGCGGAGGGCCAGCACGAGATCTCCTTCAAGTACGCCGACGGACTCACCTGTGCCGACAACATCGCGACGTTCCGCGCCGTCGTCCGCGCGACCGCGGCCCAGAGCGATCTCCACGCGACGTTCATGCCAAAGCCCATCGCCCACATCAACGGCTCCGGCATGCACACGCACCTCTCGCTGTTCGAGGACGGCGAGAACGCCTTCCACGACGGCGACGACGAGTTCAACCTCTCCGACACCGCCTACAGCTTCCTCGCGGGTATCCTGGAGCACGCCCCCGCGATCACGGCGGTCTGCAACCCGACCGTGAACTCCTACAAGCGTCTCGTGCCCGGCTACGAAGCGCCGATCTACGTCGCCTGGTCCGACACGAACCGCTCGGCGCTCGTCCGCAAGCCCGCCGCGCGCGTCCCGGCGGCGAGCCGCATCGAACTGCGCTCGCCCGACCCGTCGTGTAACCCCTACCTCGCGCTGGCCGTCATGCTCCAGGCCGGTCTCGACGGCATCAAGCGCGACCTCGACGCGCCCGACCCCGTTCGCGAGAACATCTACGAGTTCGACGAGGCCAAGCGCGAAGAGTACGGCATCGAGACCCTGCCAGAGAATCTTGGTCAAGCCATCGACGCCCTCGAGGACGACGAGGTCGTCCAGAGCGCACTCGGCCCGCACGTTGCCGAGAAGTTCGTCGAGGCAAAGTCCGCGGAGTACTCCGAGTACATCGCCGAGGTCTCGGAGTGGGAGAAGGAGCAGTACCTCGAGACGTTCTAGAACCCACCTTTTTTCGAGGAGGGGTTTCCTCGGTCGCGCGGGGCGCGACCTGCGGGAACCCTCTTCCAAAAAATCTGGACCAAAAAAGGCGTCAGCTCGGGGCGCCGAGAGACTCGCTACGCTCGTCTCTCGAGACCTCGTTCGCTTCGCTCACGAGGACTCCACCCCTCGCTGACGTGAACCGCCGCGCTTCGCTCGGCGGACGTTCGACGAGAGAGGAGCCAGCTACGAGGCAGCGGATTCTACTGTTCGTGCAGTTGAACGCATCACGAGCGCGCGGAATCCTGTCGAGCAAAACGAGCGACGAATCCGACGGAAAACGGGCGTCAGTCCCGGAACCGATCGCGCAGCCTGCCGGGGAGTCCGAGCAGGCTGACGCCGGCGCCGATCAACACCATGAGCGTGTAGAGCCCCAGCGTCGACAGCCAGATGACGAACATCGCGAAGATGGCCCAGCCACTGGAGAGGAAGTAGAAGGCGCCGATCGTCATCGCGGTGCCATAGAGGAGGACGACGTAGGGACCCCAGCCGCGGGCGTGACCGCGGCGGACCCGCTTGCGGACGTACCGCCGGAGGTCGCTCTCGACGGTATCGCGCTCGACGGTGCGATCCTCGACGTCGTCGCGGAACTCCCGGAGCTCCGAACGGAGATCGGCGACCTCCTCGCGGAGCCGTGCCTCCTCTGGCGAACGGTCGCCCGGATCGAACTCTGCAGCATCCTGGCCGACGACGCCGTCGGAGTGTTCCTGGTCGCCGGCGTCGTCACCGTTCTCGGCGTCTGTCGGTCCCTCCGCTGTGGACCCGTCGTCGTCTGTCCCTGAACCTGGAGCGCCTGCCATTGTCGTCGACAGTCGGGGGCCAGGACTGCTACCCTGTTGTAGCTGCCGATCCGGTCCAACCACGACGTTGACCACGGCGCCCGCGACGATGACGAAGGCGCCAGCGTACAGAAAGGTGATCAAGAGGAAGATGCCGCCGAGCACGCCGTAGAGCGCAGCGCTCGCGGCCAGTTCGACGTAGATCGAGAACCCTGCACCGAGGAGCGTCCACCCGACAGCGGCAGTCACGGCCCCCGGGAGTGCCTCGCGAGGAGCCACTGGGAAGTCCGGGAACACGAAGTACATCGGGAGGAAGATCACCGTGAGCGTCGCGATCCCGAGGACCATCGTGACGGGCGTCGCGAGCGGGCCGAGCGGGAGCTGCCCCACGCCGAACACCACGGCCGCCATCGCGGTCGCGCCAACCACGATCGCGACCACCACGACCAGCCCGTCTCGAACCGTGCCGAGGAAGGTCACCTCCTCGGCAGTACCGTACACGATCGAGAACGCAGTGTCGAGCGCGCGGAGGACCCGCATCGCACTCCACGAGACCGCAACCGCACCGAACGCCGTCGCACCGAAACGACCCTCGCCGCCCACGAGCGCCTCTGCGAGGAGGTTCTGAGTATCGGGCGTCAACACGGCGTCGGTGCGGGCGAGCATGCGCTCGACGAGCGCCTCGCCGCCGATCGCCGTCGAGAGAACGAGCGTCAGCGCGAGCAAGGGCACCAGCGAAACGAACGCGTAGTACGCGACGGCAGCAGCCAGAAACGTCAACTGGGCGTTTCGCGCGGCCTTGACCACCGCGATTGCCCCCCGACCGGACCGATGCAGGACGTCGGACACGTCCAAATGGACGCGCTGGTAGACCGTAAGAAAGGGGGATTCACGTCGTCGGAGAACGACAGTAGCCGCCGCCTTCGAAACGATCGCGCCGGTGAATCTCCGGGAGAGCCGGCTACGCCCACCGATTCACGATCACTCGCCCGTCGCTTCGCGAATCGCCTCGACGGACGCGTCGGTCTTGAACGCCGTCCCCGAGTAGTGTGCCCGCGTCGCGTCGAAGCCGGCGTCGTGGAGTCGCTCGACGAACTCGTCCATGCCGATCGCGGTCCGACCCCAGACTTTGCAGAGCCGGTGCTGGTCGTAGTGGGTCGGCTCGTCGAGTTCGGCCTCGATCGTCGCGAGCAGATCCCGCGCGCGATCCGCCGTCCCCATGTCGTCGGTGACGGACTCGCGAACCGCCTCCACGAACGCCGAGTCCCTGATCGGCCCGAGCCAGATTGGTCCCGCGACGAGCACCCGCTCGCTGCCACAGGCCGGGCACGTCTCGGGAAGCGCCTCGTGAGCGGAGAACGTTGCGTGGAGGTCGCGCTCGGCCACGCGGTGGAGACAGTCCTCGCAGTGGGCGACGTGGCCCAGCTCGTCGACGCAGTCGTCGGCGATCCCGGCGCCGCTTTCGAGTTCGAGGTAACACCGAACGTAGTGACGCGTCGCGTGCGCGAAGATCGGTCGTGCTGCGCGGTCGTGGCGGGCCGCGGTGCGGACGAGCGCGGACAGCAGGACGCGCAGCCCCATCTCGCGGTGGTACTCCGTGTTCTGTGGAACCGTGCTGTACCGACGGACGCCCGCCTGAAAGTGCGCGCCACAGAGCGGTGCGGTGTCCGTCGCGGTGACGCAGGCGAGATTTCGCGTGTTCGCGAGCGCGGCGTCCGCAAAGGGCATCGGCGACCCGTAGGGGTCGACGTCGACGACGTCCGTGAGCGACTCGTGGAGGTGCGCCCGCGCGTCGCGCTGGAGCACCGTGCCGTCGAGATCGTTCAGGTCGAGATTGCGGCGAGCGAGATCGATCGCGTCGGCGTCGAGATCGCAGCCCGTCACGTCCCAGCCGTCGGCGGCCGCTCGGACCCCGCGGATCCCACTCGCCGTCATGGCGTCGAGGTAGGACGCCGCGCGCGGCTCGCGCTCCCGGTAGGCCCGCAGCGTCGCGATCGTCAGGTCGCGGTTGAGCTCCTGATTTGGATTGTAGAAGACGTCGTCGCCGACTTCCTCTTCGGAGGTGCTCGGCACCTCGATCGTGACCGCGCCCTCGGTGACCTCCATGGTCGCGGAGAATCGCCCCCTACCGAAAAGCGTTGCCGGACGGCACGGCGGGACGGAAGCGTTTTCAGCGCGCACTTTCGAGTGTACCCGTGTCGTACTACCCACTCGTCGCGGGCGTCGTCGCGGTCATCGTCCTGTTCACGTGGGGATCGATCACCTACGTGTACCGCGACGCGCCGCGCCGCGGGATGGACGGCGATCAGTGGGCGGGCGTGCTCGCACTCACCGTCGGGCTCGGGATTTTCCTCTACCTTCGGCGACGGCCGGCACTCGAGGAGTAGATCGCCGAGTGATCGCCGCGCGACTGTCGACGCCGAGCGTAACGCCCTTCTCTCGTGATCGCCTGTTCTCGTCTCATGAGGAGAGCGCGTATCGTCGTACTCGACGCCTCCCACGGTAACGAGGACACTCGCCGGAACTTCCGGAGAGAGCTCGACGCCGACCTCGTAGAGTACGACGTCACCGAGGGCGACGTGCCGACGTCCGTCGAGTTCGACGGCGTGGTCGTCACCGGCTCCCGGGCCTCGGTCTACTGGGACGAGCCCTGGATTCCGGCCGTCAAAGCGTGGGTCGGCGATGCGATCGACGCCGGACTCCCGATCCTCGGCGTCTGCTGGGGCCACCAGCTCGTCGCGGACGTGCTCGGCGGGGAAGTCGCGGCGATGGACGCCTACGAACTCGGCTACGCCACGATCGAGCGCACGACCGCAGAGTCCAGGCTCCTCGAGGGCATCGACGATCGCTTCACCGCCTTCGCGACTCACTCCGACGAGGTCGTCGAGCTTCCGCCCGGGGCAGAGTTGCTCGCCGAGAACGATCGGTCGATCCACGCCTTTCGCAAGGAGGCCGTCTACGGCGTGCAGTTCCACCCCGAGTACGATCGGGGAACAGCTCGCCGGGTAACGGAGGGGAAACGGGATGGCGAGGCCAGCGAGGAGCTGATCGAGAAGGCGCTCGACTCGATCGACGACGAGAACTACGCCGCGGCGTGTGAAACAAAGCAGCTGTTCGACAACTTTCTGCAGATAGTCGCTGAATCGCGCCTCGACGGTGGCGAGCAGGCGCACGCGTGAGCGTCGTGGAGGTGTGATACGGCACCAGTATTCGCTGGCTTCATCGGAGCGCCAGATTTCGAGAGCGCTCGGGGGGTTCGGATTGCAAGCCGCCACGATCCATCCCGGTAGCACAGCTCGAGGACCGTTCCGAACACCAACCGCACCCGTCCCACAGCCCTATACTCGACGCCCTCCTTGCACGTCCGTGCAGCACCTCGAGGTCGCCACCCACGTGTTCGTAGAGCGGGCGACGGCCTTCGACTTTCTGACGGATTTCACGGCATACGCGCAGTACTCCGAGCATCTCGAGTCGGTCGAACGGCGGGGAGATGGTGGGCCGGGAACCGAGTACGACATCACGGTCGCGTGGTGGCGGCTCTCCCACACCGCCTGCTCGCGAGTGACGGCCCTCGACGAACCGAGCAGGATCGACTGGGAGCTCGTCTCGGCGCTGCAGGCCCAGGGCGCGTGGCTCGTCGAAGAAGCTGACGCAGCGGACGTCGCCGTTGCCGTCCCCGACGACGATCCGCCGATCACGCGCGTCCGGTTCGTCGTCGACTACGATCCGGAGAGCGCCGAGGCGATCGGACTGCCAGCGCTCGTTCCGGTCGACGCGATCGTCGATCGAGTCATTCCAGTCGTCCGGTCCGAAGCGACGGCGGTCGTCGAGCGGGTGGTCGCGGATCTGGAGGGAGAGCCGCGGGCTGTCGAGCTAGCAGTGAGCCGAGGAACGGACTGAGCGAACGAATCCGAGCGATCGATTCGCCGCTACTCCTCGTCGTCGTCCGAACCGCCGTACTTCGTGAAGAAGAAGATGGACGCGAGGATGGCACCGAAAACGCCGAGCAGACCAGTGGTCAGGCTCATCGCCGCGGCAGAGATCTTTGGCGGACCGGTGTTGACCGGGCCGCTACTCGGGCCCCCTTCGACGACCTCGATCGAACCGGCCATTCCTGGTGCGTGCGGGTCACACTGGTACTCGTAGGTGCCCAGCGTCTCGAACGTGAACTCGTAGGTCGTGCCGGTCCCGACGACCTCGGGGTGACCCTCCCAGCTCGCACCGTCTGGCACGCTCGTTGGCGAGATGTTGTGGCCGTCGGTCTCCCACGTGAAGGTGACGGTCGTTCCGGGCGCGATCGTCACGCTGGAGGGCGAGAACGTGAACATGTCGCCCTCGGGGCCCACGATGATCTCCTGAGTCTGTGCCGCCGCCGAACCGGTGGCCGCCGCCCCACCGACCGCGGCTGCCGTCGCGCCGGCGCCAGCGCGTAAGAGCGTCCGGCGATCGAGCGTCGCGGCGTCCTCGTTGGTCATACCGAGGGCTAGCGACTGCCCGCTACTGAATATGTTGGTTTCGATGGACGGGGCCCCAGTATGGCGGCGGGGTCGTCGGTATGCAAAAGCCACAGCTAGCCAGTCGCAGCGTCCGAAAAATGAAAGTCCCCGCAACAGCGGGTGGTTTCCGCGTTAGTTCTGACGGCGCAGCGCCAGCAGCGCAGCACCGATCAGGGCGAACAGTGCGACGATGAGGCCGAAGCCGGCCTGACCGCCGTCGCCGCCATCGTCGGAGTCACCGTCGTCACCGGACGAGTCGTCGCCGGACGAGTCGTCGGACGAATCATCGGACGAGTCGTCGGACGAGTCGTCGGACGGCTCCTCCTCTTCGACAGTCAGCGTGCCGGAGGCGGATTCGTCGTCCGTAGTGACCTCCCACGAGATGTCACCAGCGGAGCTGGTGTCGAAGTCCTCGTAGGTCATGGTCGTGGAGTTGCCTGCACCGAGTTCCTCGGTGGTGCCGCTGGCAACTTCCTCGCCGCCGACCATCACAGTGTAGTTGGTCGTGCCTGCCTCGTCACCATCGTTCGTGATGGTGTACTCGAGGGTGGCACTGTCGCCAACCATGACAGGACCGTTGGCGCTCGCTTCGACGCTGAAGGAAGCGGGCTCCGTGGTCGTGCCGCCTTCGAAGATGCCCGCGGTCGTGGCCTCGGTGTCGCTACCGGGGACACGAACGCGAACCTCGTTGATTTCGTCGCCAGCCTCTCGGTCGGAAAGGTCAGCAGTGACGGCGAACGTACCGTCGTCAGCGACCTCACCGCTCGCGGAGGCGAACTCGAGACCGAAGTCCATCCGGACGTTAACCGCGGTGCCGGGTGCGACGTTGGTCTCACCAGTGACCGCTGCGTCGGAGCTGGCAGGGAGGACGAGGCGGTCCTCGTCGTCCATGGTGCCAGTGAACTCCACGCTACGGTCCTCGAGAGTGTACGACGAGCTGCTCGTCACGTTGGAGCCCTCGACGTACGGATTCTCGTTCATGTTGATCATGAACTCGGCGTCCCAGGTGGAGCCGTCCTCGTAGCCCGGATGGTTCTCCGAGTCGATGACGACGAAGAACTGGTCGTCATCGGGCTGCGTGTAGAGGTCTGCGTTGCTGCCGAGTGCGCTCAGCGTGGTGCTAACACCATCGCTGTACGGGTCGGAGGACTGCTTCGTGAACGAGAGCGACAGTCCGCCGGACTGGTTGAACGCACCGTCAGTCTCATTCAGGTAGCCGTAGATACCCGAGGCCTCAACCTGCGCGACGAGGAGATCCTCGTTCGCGACGGTCGACGTCTGGGTTGCGGCGTTGACGATCTCGGTGATGTTACCGTTGTCGTCGAAGTCCGCAGGAGCCGTCCAGATCGTGACGGGACCCGTCGAACGGGGAGCGACCTGAACAGCCATGGCGTCCTTGTAGTCAGCGCCCTGGCGCGGGTCCTGAATGAACGTCTCGAGCTCGAAGCTCGAGGTGCTGTTCACGAGGTGAGTACCCTGGGTGATCGCACTCCCAGAGGTGCTCACGTTCTGGATCATACCCGCGTCGTCAGTGAGCGAGAAGCCGAGGTTCTGCGACGTGTTGGCTGCCTGGTGGGTGTTCCAGACGACCGAGGCAGTCTCGTCCTCGCTGTAGTCGAGTCCAGTGATGTTCAGCGTGGCCGTGTAGTAGCCGGCGCTGTCCGTGACGTTGACGAAGAACTCGTCGGGCTGGCCGGTGGTCTCGATGTCGAACTCAATCTCGTCACCGACCTGCTGCGTGATCGTGTTCTCACTGAACTGCGCGTCGAAGTCAGCAGCGTCGGCGACCGTGACGTTCGTGGTCGCGGTGACGCCGGTATCGACGACAGTCATCGTGAACTCGTAGTCACCAGGCGCGACGCCGGTGAAGTTGGCAGGGACCTCGCCCTCGCCAGCGACGACAACGGAGTCGCCTCCGGTGTGTGCGCTGTCGTTGACGAACATCGTGCTGCCACTGTCGTTGAAGATCTCCTCCAGCTGGTCACCATCAAGGCCGTCTGCAGTGATGGAGACGTTGAAGTTAGCACGGTTGGAGTCGATCGTGACGTTGTTGTACGAGGAGATGACTTGGTCCGTCGCGAAGTCAAACTCGTTGATGTTCTGCTGCTTGATCTCGAACGTACTAGAATTTCCAGCAGAGTCACTGATATTAACCATACCAGTGCCCCAGCCATCCGTGTCGAACTCAACGTATCCGTTCGAGTCAGAGGTCAGCTGGTCAGCTTGATTTCCGTCTACCTGTTCAACCTGCACAGTGGAATCCGATTGGAAACCACTAATGTTCAGAACTTGACCGGACCAACGCCATTCGTCACCAACCTCGGTGACAGACGTTGAAGTCGCGTCAGGTTCGTGCTCGGCAGCCGCGGAGCCAGTCAGCACTGCGGCCCCGGCGACCATCGAGAGAACCATAATCGCCGCCAGGAACACCGCGCGTCCCTTCTGGCGATATGAAGTATCGTTTGTCATAGTTGTGTGTTATCGTGTTCGGCACCACCAGCTTTGATCCAAGACGGAGGTACTCGCTGATGCTACCCTTTGGTAGGGGTACAGTGGAAGTGTATATGGGGTTCCGTTAAATACTTTGTGTGATTGCCAGCGTGATTTCGGGCAGATTTGCCCGGACGATGCCCACTCCCTCCGGCGATTAGGAGCGCAATCCAGGTCGCCAGCCGGCAACGTTGGACGTTCGACGAGACGGCGATTCGTGACCGGAAGTGGTTCGCTTGGCGCTAGTATACGAAGCTGGAGCAGCCGCTGAGAAAAATACTCTCCTCGCCCGCAACCGGTGAATCGCCGAAATGATCGCTAAAAATACCGTCGTGAATCGCACCACCGTCACTCAGGTCGGTGTAGCATGCCGCCGCGCTCCTCCAGCAGCCCCTTCTCGATTGCGCCGTCGAGCGCCGAGGCACACTCGCCGTGGTCGAGCTCGTAGGCACTGGTCGCGAGCGCCTCGAAGTCCGCCCGATCCACGGGGAACTCACGGTTCTGGAGCAGACGAACGACGCGGTTGTACGTGCGCGGGGAGACGTCCGAGAGCGGATTTTCGGCGTCCGTCGTGGGTGAGGTCGGCGTCTTCGCAGTCGTTCCGCTCGGGTTCGCCGTCGTACTGCTCGCATCCGCACTCGCAGCCGCCGAGTCGTTGGACGACTCGGTCGTAGTGGCGGCGCCGTCGGCACCGACGCCAACGGCCGTGGCCTGTTCCTCAGAGCTGTCGTCCCCCACCTCTTCGTCGACGGCGTCGGCCGCAGTTTCGGCGGCGGGCGCTGAATCGGCTTCGTCGTCACCACCCCTCACGGCCGTCGGGGGCTCCGTGTGCTGTTCGGAGGCCTGGCCGGCTGTCGCCGAATCGTCGTCGGACTCACTCGCCGGCGGCGCCGCAATCGGGTCGGCGTCGTCCGCTTCCGTCCCCGAGTACTCAGAGTCGTCGGGCGCCTCCACCGAATCGTCGGCCCTGGCGTCGACAGTCGAGTCAGCGCTCACAGTGTCGGGCTCGGAGTGATCGTCGGCGTCGGACGCCCCGGCGAACGGGACGTCGTTCTCGGACGGATCCTCGAGTGGCAGCTCCTCGTCGAGCACTGCGCGATCGTCGTCGGCGAAGATCGGCTCCCGATCGCCGGCGACGGGATCGATGGTGTCCCCCTCCGACGGTTCGGGCTCCTCGACGTCGTCGGCATCGGTTTCAGTCTCGGTAGCGTCGGGCTCGTCGTCAGCATCGGCTTCAGCATCGGTGTCAGTGTCGCCAGCGGCGGATTCGGCGTCGGGGGCCGGGCCCGTCGCTGCGTCGGCTTCGAACACCGGCGCCGGACCGTCGTGGGTGCTCGACGCGTCGAGTTCCTCGAGCAGCGCGCTCAACTTTCCTTCACAGCGAGCACACAGCGTGACCGTCACCTGTTCGTCGGCCGGCGCCTCGGCCGGGAGGTCGTACTCGTCCAGCGAAGCGCCGACGGCCTCGCCACAGAAGTAACACGATGCGAGAGCGGGCATTGCTTCCCGGTCGGGTCCGCGCTCACGTAAACGTTCGGCCGCGAATCGGGAGAAAACTAGTCAGCTATCGAGGGGATCCAGTCGTCGGAAATCGCTGTGAATTGCAGTTTCAGGGCTACAGTCTGCGAGATTGGACTACGAGCGAATCGAGCGCGAATCACGACCCCACCACCTGAGCCGAACAGGCACAACCGTTTTCCACGCCCTCGCCATCTCGGAGAGCGTGCGCGTCGTTCACGAGCCGGTCGACGGTGACCCCCGGACCATCGCCACGGAGGTAGCGGTCGCGGACTCGATTCTCTCGAAAGGGATCGGGCTCATGGGCCGCTCGTCGATCCCGGAGGAGTACGCGCTCGTCTTCGAGTTCGGAGCACCGACGACGCGCAGCGTCCACATGGTGCTCGTCCGAACGCCGATCGACGTCGTCTGGACGGAGAACGACGAGGTCCAGCGCGTCGAGACGCTCGCAGCGTGGACCGGTCACGCGCGCGGGCGCGGTGATAAATTCATCGAGATGGCACCCGGTGCGGCCGACGCCGTGGAGCCCGGCGATCGGGTCGTCGTCGAGGAGTGAGGGTGGACCGATGTCGGCGGATGGGCGCGACTCGACGACTAGGAAATCATTCGCCAACCGCGGAGCGAGCTGGACAGCAGTCCCTCGGAAGCCCCCTCCCGCTCGCGCCCGCTCGCTCGCTGCGGTCCTCGCCTCCCTTCGGTCGGCTGCGGTCCTTACTTCCCGAGCGAACGCGAACGGTCGGCCCCTTCCAATCCCACCCTGTTGATTTTGGGAGCGCCTTTGCTCCGGTGGATCGCGCCGGGGGCGGTAGCCGGCAGGCGATCCCCAGTGCAACGCACGCCCGAACAACCGTCGCGCTTCGTTCCCCGGGACGGGCTCTAGGTGGGACTTCGGAAGGGGCCGACCGCCCGTCGGTTTAGGCGACGTAAGCACGGGACTGACCGAGCGAAGCGAGGAAAGGAAGCGCGCAGCGAGCGTTAACCGGCGAGCGGGAGGGGGCTTCCGTGGATGTCTGGTGTACAATTCGCCCCGACTAGAAATGATACACCTAGTAGTCAAATCACGAACGCAGACGCGAGCAGCACGCGGAGAATCGAACGTTCGAGGCCACAGACCCACACAAACCCCCATAGCTGCGCTTTCGTGACCTTTATCCGCGTGTGCTGCTTCCGCATGGCTATGACGCACGAGGATAGAGGAAGTCGCCGCGAGGCGGCTGGACGCGAAATTCGCCGGCACACCGGCAACTGATTCTCCCGTGGGCTTCTCCGAGAGACCGATCGACGACCAGACGGACGTATCGCTACTGGACACGACGCTGCGCGACGGCGAGCAGGCGCCGGGCGTCTCCCTGACTCCCGAGGAGAAAGCGGAGATCGCGCAGGCGCTCGATCGCGCGAAGGTCGACGTGATCGAGGCGGGGTCGGCCTGCACCGGCGAGGGCGAACGGCGGACGATTCGCCGCGTCGCCGAACTTGATCTCGACGCGACGATCACCAGCTTCTGTCGAGGGATCAAATCCGACATCGAGCTCGCGATCGACTGCGGCGTCGACGGCATCAATCTCGTCGTACCCGCGAGCGACCGCCACGTCGAGACGAAGGTTGGCTCCACGAGAGAGGACGTAATCGCCTCGACCGCTGAGCTCGTCGAGTTCGCCGCCGACAACGATCTCTGGGTCGAAGTCATCGGCGAGGACGGCTCCCGCGCGGACCTGGCCTTCCTCGAGGAGCTCATGGCGACCGCGCTGGACGCCGGTGCCGACCGCGTCTGCTACGCCGACACCGTTGGCCACGCCGGCCCCGAGCGGGCCTACGAGGTGGTCTCGGTACTCTCCGATCTCGGCCCGACGAGCGCGCACACCCACGACGACCTCGGACTCGGAGTCACCAACGCCCTGGCTGCCATCGACGCCGGCGCGGATCTCGTCCACGCCACCGTCAACGGCGTCGGCGAACGCGCGGGCAACGCCGCATTGGAGGAGATCGCCATCGCGCTCGAGCACGTCTACGGCATCGAGACCGTCGAAACGGAGCAGCTCTACGCGCTGGGCCAGACCGTCGCCAACGCGACCGGGATCGACCTGCCGCCGAACAAGGCCGTCCTCGGCCAGAACGCGTTCACGCACGAGTCCGGCATCCACACAGACGGGACGCTCAAGGACGACGCGATGTACGAGCCGTACGCGCCCGAAACCGTCGGCCGCGAGCGCCGGATCGTCGCCGGTAAGCACACCGGCCGCGCCGGCGCCCGTGCTGCCCTCGAAGAGCACGGCGTCGAAGCCAGCGACGAGGAACTCGACGAGATCGTCCAGCGCGTGAAGGCTATCGGCGACCGCGGCAAGCGCGTCACCGACGCCGACCTTCTCACGATCGCCGAGGAGGTCACCGAGGGCGAGCGCGAGCGCCTCGTCGAACTCCTCGACATGACCGCCGCCAGCGGTGGCGGTACTCCGACCGCGAGCGTCCGGCTGCTGGTCGACGGCGAAGAACACCAGGCCGCCGCCACGGGCTCCGGCCCAGTCGACGCCGCGATCTCCGCGGTGCGAGCGGTGCTCGGCGAGAAGACCGCCAGCCTGGACTCCTACGAGGTCGACGCCATCACCGGCGGCCACGACGCCGTCGTGACCGTCGAGGTCGAGATGTCCCGCGGCGACCGCTCCGTCTCCGTGCGGTCCTCCGACGCCGACATCACGACGGCCAGCGTCGAGGCCATGGTCGAGGCGCTAGACCGGCTGCTCGCGACGGACGAGGACACCGACGCACTGCTGGCCGACGACTGAACTTCGGCACCGGTGGTGACCGCTCCACTGGAGTGATCAGGGGTGGTAGCGCTCGAGAAGTCCCCACGGGTCGAACAGATACAACACCGCGAGCCACAGCGCCAGCCCCACGGCGAACAGTCCGACGGCGGTCGAGAGCGTCGCGCCGCCGACGTCCGCCGCCACGAACGCGAGCACGGCGACTGCCAGCCAGATCATGCCGGCGGTGGTCTGCTGTCGGTCGTCCATGCAGAGCAGTCGGTGGCCGATCGGGAAATCCGTGCTGATACGTGGCGGTCCATCGCCATCGATCGCCCGTGGAACTGCGCTGCTCCGCTACGGGTCAGTCCTGCAGTTCGAGCCGCGTGCCATCTCTCGGGCAGAAGTCGTAGGACTCGTCGGTCGTCCGGAACCCACACTGCGGACACTCGGCGATTCTCTCGGTGGCGGGAGCGTCAGTGCCGCTCGATCCCCGGAACAGGAACGGCACGAACGGCACGAACAGGAAGAACGCGAACGTCCCGAAAAACCCACCAGAGCAAGCCGCTGAGGAGGAGACTGCCGACGATCCCCACCGCAGCCGTCGCGAGTCTGGAGCCCATCGGTCGTGGATTCGGTGTGGAGAGTGAAAAGCGCGATTCTCGAGCCTGAACTGGTCCGCTACAGCAGTCCGCTTGGAAGCCCCCTCCCGCTCGACCGTCCGCGACTCGCTGTGCTCCTCGCTCACTTCGTTCGCTGCGGTGGCCGGAGGTTTCCTCCGGCACTTGACGAGCTTCGCTCGTCATCGCTTGCGTCGTCGGGGCCGGATCGAGCGGTCGGCCCCTTCCAATCCCACCCGGAGATTGTGACTGGGAGGCAGAAACCCTGGATGGTGAAAATTCGCGAAATGGAGAAGCTGATGGGCCGGAACTACGTCTCCTCGTCTTCGAGCGCGCGCAGCGGCGTGATCCGCGGCCCGTGGTCGCCCTGGCCGACACGGGCTTCGACGCCGAAGACGTCGGCGAGGAGCTCCTCCGTGACGACGTCGCCGGGGCGGCCGCTCGCGTAGACCTCGCCGTCGTCGAGTGCCACCATGTAGTCGGCGAAGCGCGCCGCCTGGTCGATGTCGTGGAGGACCAGAACGACGGTGATACCCCACTCGTCGCGGAGCGTCCGGACGATGTCCATGACCTCCAGCTGGTGATGGAGGTCGAGGAACGTCGTCGGCTCGTCGAGCAAGAGGACGTCAGTCTCCTGGGCGAGCACCATCGCGATCCAGGCGAGCTGGGCCTGCCCACCGCTGAGCTGGCCGAGGTCGCGCTCGCGTAGGTGGTCGACGCCGGCCAGCGAGATCGCGCGGTCGATCGCTTCCTGATCCTCGGTCGTCATCGCCTCGAAGAACCCGCGGTGTGGGTAGCGGCCGTGGCCCACCAGCTCTTCCACGGTCAGCGCTCCCGGCGAGACGTTCTCCTGTGAGAGCAGGCCCAGCTTCTTCGCGAGCTCCTTGTCGCCCAGCTCGGTGAGCTTCGTTCCGTCGACGTGCACGGTCCCCGCCTCCGGCGTGATCTGGTCGGCGAGCCCACCCAGCAGCGTACTCTTGCCGCTCCCGTTCGGGCCGACGAGCGCGGTGACCTCGCCGGGCGGCAGACAGATCGAGGCGTCCTCGACGACCGGCTCGTCGAGGCCAGGGTAGCCGATGACGAGGCCGTCCGCGTCGAAGGTGCTCGCGTCGGTCCGCGCCTCGTCCGTCCGGTCGACGTCGGATCGCTGGCGGTGGGCACCGGGCCGCTGGCGCCGATCGTCGTCGATCACACGGGACTGGAGCGTGCTCGGCGGCTCGGCCGGCGGCTGGAGTGCGTGCTGTGCCATCAGATCTCACCCAGGTTCTTTCTGCGCATCATGTAGAGGAAGTACGGCCCGCCGATCAGCCCGGTCACGATCCCGACGGGCATCTGCTTCTGGACGTCCATCACGACCGGGAAGAACAATCTGGCTCCGACGTCGGCCGCGACCATCAGCGCCGGCCCGACGAACAGGCAGCCGACGACGATCTTCTTGTAGTCCGACCCCACCACGGAGCGGACGACGTGGGGGACGATCAGGCCGACGAAGCTCACGATGCCCGCGACGGCGATGCTCGCCGACGCCGCGAGCACCGCGATGCCCGAGAGGCCAAACCGCATGCGTTCGACGTTCATCCCCAGCGAGCTCGCCGTCCGTTCCCCCAGCTGGAGGACGTTGAGCTGGCGTGCTCCGGCGAGGGCCAGCGCCACTACTACGATCGACCACGGTAGGACGATACGGGCCTCCTCCCACTCGACGCCGGTGAGCGAGCCCGTCGTCCACTGGATCGCCGTCTGGACGACGCCGATATCGTCGGCGAAGAAGAAGAGTGCCGTCTGCAGCGACTGGAAGACGGTGCCGACGATCACGCCAGCGAGGACCAGCCGAACCGGCGACGTGCCGTGTTGCCACGCGATCGCGTAGACGATCAGGAAAGCGAGCGCGCCGCCAGCCGCAGCGATGATCGGGAGGTACGCGGCGAGGCCAGCGTACATGACGAGCGTCAGCAAAATTGCGAGTCCCGCACCCGAGGAGACGCCGAGGATGTAGGGGCTCGCGAGCTCGTTCCGGGTCACCGCCTGGAAGATCGCACCGGAGAGTGCGAGGTTCATCCCGACGAGCACCGCCACGAACACGCGCGGCAGCCGGATGGTCCAGACGATCAGCGTCTCCGGCGGGAGCTCTGGAAGCTCGCCCTCGAAGCCGGTGATCGCCCGCATCAGATCTTCGCCGACGAGGAAGTTCAGCATCCAGCGAGGATCGAGCAGGACGTTCGGATCCAGCACTGCCCAGAAGACCTCACCGATCCGCATGTCGTAGGAGCCGTACCGGACCTGTACGAACCCGGCGAGGACGACCACGAGCGTACTCGCCAGACACAGCCCGACGAGCGAGCGATCGATCCACGCGACGTGGGACCCGACACGGGACGTGAGGCGCCCGATCGGACCGCCGTCGTCGCCGGATCCGTCGCTTTGCTCGCCACCGGTCGTCGGCGTCGGCCGTTCAGCCATCGATGGATCCCTCCGGCGTCTTCCGAGGCTCCTCCTCGAGGTGTTCCCGGATCCGCTCGTCGTCGATCGCTTCGAGCAGGCGGTCGTCGTCGACGGCCTCGAGCACCCGATCGGTGCCGATCGTTTCCACGAGCGTCTCGATGCCCGCCCGGGTCGACCGATCGATCGCTTCGGAGGACCGGCGCGTGGCGAGCACCTGATCGACGTACTCCTCGCGGAGCGCCCGCAGCTCCTCGTCGGCATTGACGTCGACGTCGTCGGGCAGACGCGATTCGAAGTACTCACGCCAGCGGTCGCGACCGCCCCGCTCGCCGGCGAACTCCGACGCCGGGCGCAGCCAGTCGTACACTTCGTCGAGACCCTCAGGGTACCCCTGCGCCTGCCGCCAGTCGGCCAGGAGTCGCCGCGCGACGTGGGCGCCCTGGCCGGCGGCGACGATCGCCTGGACGTCGCGTTCGCCAGCCGGCGAGGCCACGTAGCAGCCGTCGATCGGCGTCCGGCCGTCGACGTCGGCGTACTCCGGATCGAAGTGCTCGTGGATCTCGCCGTCGTGCTCGTGTTCGACGAACATCTCCTCGCCGCCGAGCGGGCGGAGATAGGCGCCGCCGGAGCGCGTCGCAGCGATCACCCGATCCGCACGGCGGGTCGATCCGTCCTGCAGCGTCAGCTCGAAGGGAACCACTGCGTCGGGATCGGTCAGCGTATCAGGGGCAAGATCGGGTAGAGCGTCCGCGTCCACGCGATCGACCGACTCGACGCGCGTCTCCTGGATCGTCGCTCCGGCCTCGCGTGCGTGGGCCTGCGCGAGGTCGAGGAAGGTCTCGACGTCGATGCCGTCCGGGAACCCGAGGTAGTTCTCGAGGAACGCACACCGGCGCAGCGAGGACGGCCCCGAGTCGAACACGACGGCGTCGAGACCGTACCGTGCGACGAACACCGCTGCTGCGCAGCCGGCTGGACCGCCGCCCACGACCGCGACGTCGATCCGGTCGTCCGCAGTCGATGCCGCTGGCGCCTCGGGCATCCTCAGACGTCCCCGTCGACGATTTCCGCGACGCGCTCGTGGTCGAACAGCGGTTCGTCGATGCCATAGAGATCGGAGCCGAGGCGCTCGGTCAGCACCATCGTCGTGATCGGACCCTGGTAGAGCCCGCCGGCGCGGTAGACGTCGCCGTTCTCGACCGCGGTCAGCTGCCGAGCGGTGTCGTGGTTCTCGAAGAAGGATACGACGGTGTTCTCGAACTCCTCGGCAGTCTTTGCCTCCTGACCGCGCAGGAGGATGACCTCCGGATCGACCTCGAAGAGCGTCTCGAAGTCGACCGCTCCGCGGTTGGAGTGAAAGTCCCGAACGTCCGCCTCGGCGAAGGCGTCGTCGACGCCGAGCTCTCGCAGGTGTTTAAAGCCCGTCCCCTCGCCGACGATGTACGGCGAGAAGGACACCGGTTCGTCGCCGGCGCCCCACATCACGGCGACGGACGGGCGGTCGGTCTCGGCGGGCACCGCGTCTGCGACGGTCGACTGGAACTCGTCGTGGAGAGAATCGAGAGCCTCGTAGCGGTCCATCTCCTGGAACAGCTCGGCCATCTTCTCGAAGGCATCGTAGAGGGAGAGATACTCGTAGCCCTCGTGCCAATCGTAGCCCGTCGAGAAGATGCTGTTGCCGAAGAAGGGAGCGATTCGACTGACTTTTGTGATGTCAGAGGACTGCCAGCTGGGGAATCGGTTCGTCAGGAAGTTGGGGTCGATGACGTGGACGTCGGCTTCGAACTCGTAGAACAGCTCCTCGTTTACGCCGTTGTCCGACAGCGAGACCATGTCGCTTTTGTCGACCTCGAGCCCCGGGATCGGGTCGTAGTACTGGGTGTGGTATCGGCCCGTTAGCCAGACGGCCTCGGGTGGTTCCTGGCCCAGCGCGATTCCCATGTCGGCCCAGCTTCCGTTGTTCGCGACCCAGGTCTCTGGCACGGCGTCGAACTCGACCTCGCCGACCGGTGGCATCGTGACCGAGTACGCGCCGTCACCGTCGTCGGAGCCCGGGATCGCCCCGCTCAGACAGCCCGCGGCAGCAGCGCTCGCCACTGCGGCGCCCGTCCCAAGCAGTCGTCGTCGCGATAGCGCTTCGCCCTCGTGTCGATCGTCGTCCATATGTTTTTGGCCAGCCTAAATCAATAAAGACGTTTCGATTTTTTGGCTAGCCAAAACCAAGGGAGGGACACCACAGCCGAGGAGAGAGAGAGATACCCCGCGCCGACCGAGCAGACGGACGCGGCCGCCTGCTCACCGTCTGATAGCAGTGGACGAAACGGCAAGGGATGTGAGCCACGCCCGAACGGGCTCGCTTCGCTGCGCCGCTCGGTCTACTTCAAATACACGGGCTGGCGCTTCGCCGACCGGACCGCTGGCTGCGCTCGCGGTCGAGACGTCGGAGAAGCGCCCGTCGGATCGAAGATCCGACGTGTGCTGCTTCGCTCAGAGTGGTTCGCTCAGCAGTACGCCGAGGAGGAGATTTGAACTCCTGTGTCCGTGAGGACAGTTGCTCTCGAAGCAACCGCCTTGGCCAGGCTAGGCTACCTCGGCTCGTCCCATCGTACCCCACTGAGGGGTGTAATCGTTTCGATTCGGACACCCGACTGCGGAGAAAGAATCAACACCCAACGGCCCGGGATGGGAGTATGGACGTAGAGGAGGCGAGTGAGCGAGCGGATCAGGTCGCCGACGAGGTACTGGAGGCAGTCGTCGCCGACCGCGAGTTCATGGAAACCGTGCTGACCGGGGTGCTGGCACGCGGGCACGTTCTACTCGAGGACGTTCCCGGGACGGGGAAGACGCTCACTGCGAACTCGCTGGCGACCGCGCTGGGGCTCGAGTTCTCGCGGATCCAGTTCACGCCTGACCTGCTCCCATCGGACGTCATCGGAACCCACGTCTTCGACGAGTCCGACGGAAGCTTCCTCTTCACGGAAGGACCGATCTTCGCGAACGTCGTTCTCGCCGACGAGATCAACCGAGCACCACCCAAGACCCAGGCCGCACTTCTCGAGGCGATGGAAGAAGAGCAGGTGACCGTCGACGGCGACACCCACAAGCTACCCGACCCATTCATCGTCATCGCGACGCAGAACCCCATCGAACAGGAGGGAACCTTCGAGCTCCCCGAGGCCCAGGTCGACCGGTTTCTCATCAAAACGACGCTTGGCTACCCCGAGGAAGCGGGCGAACTCGAGTTGCTCCGTCGGCGCGCCGGCCGAAGCGATCAGACGCCGACCGTCGAGGCCGTTCTCGACGGCCCGACCGTTCGCGAGCTTCGGCGCGTCCCCGAAGACGTCCACGTCGATCCCGACGTGCTCGAGTACATCGCGGCACTCGGGCGGGCGACGCGGATCCGCCCACAGGTCCAGACTGGCGTCTCCCCGCGTGGCACGCAGCGTCTGTTCGAGGCTGCTCGGGCACGCGCGGTGATCGAAGGCCGGGACTTCGTCACCCCAGACGACGTGCGCCACGTCGTAGAGCCGGTGCTCGCCCACAGGCTCGTGCTCACGCCAGAGGCGGCCGTCGAGGGCGTCGAACTCGAAGGAATCGTCGACGACGTCCTCGAGAGCGTGCCGGTGCCGACCGTCGAGCCGACCGCCTGAGCGAGCGGCTTTGGAGTTCTATCGTTACAACGACGACCAGCAGTGCTGCGTGACGTTCGAGAGATCAATCGCTCGACGGTGCAGTCGCTGTAGGCGGTGAGAAACGAGAGAAATGACGCCGAGGTGTTAGTCGTCGGCCTCGGAGTAGAGCTGGTCGGCTTCGTTCTCGTCGTCCGTGATCTGCGGACTCGACCAGTACTCGTGGGAGTCGTCCTCCCGGAAGCATTTCGTCTCGTGGAACTCCTCGGTGGTGTACTCCGGCGGCGTCTGCTCCATGCAGACCTGCCGTGCCTCCGGACACCGAGTGTGGAACCGACAGCCCGGCGGCGGGTTCTTCGGGTCCGGGATGTCGATCTTGCGAACCGGCGGCTTATCGCTGCTCGCGCCGTCCGGCGTGAGGTCCGGCGTCGCCCAGCGCAACACCTTGGTGTAGGGGTGCTGGGGGTTGTTGATGATCTTCTCGGCCGGACCGATCTCGACGAGTTCGCCGAGATACATCACGCCGATACGGCCACCGCTGTGGGCCGCGAAGTAGCGTGCGTTCGACAGGTCGTGTGAGACGAACACGAACGACGTGTCGAACTTCTCCTGCAGGTCCAGCATGAGATCCATCATCTCGACGCGAAGCGACACGTCGAGGGCGCTGACGGCCTCGTCGGCCAGGATCAGGTCCGGGTCCATCAGCAGGGCCCGTACCAGTGCAACGCGCTGTTTCTCTCCGCCAGAGAGCTGGTGGGGATAGCGGCCGGCGTAGTCGTCCGGCGGCGTCATCCCGACCTCCTCCAGCATCGAGAGCACCTGTCCGCGGCGGTCGCCCGCGCTCATCTGGCTCTGCCAGCGTTTGAGCGGCGCCTCGAGGATCTTCATGACCCGGCGGTTCGGGTTCAGCGACGAACCGGGGTCCTGGTGGATGATCTGGAGAGACGATCGGATGTCCTTGTAGGGAATCTCGACGTCACCCTTGCCGTCTTTGGCGTCCCAGATGTCCTGACCGCGGTAGCTCACGCTGCCGCCGGTCGGACGCTGGAGCCCGATGGTCGTCTTGCCGAGCGTGGTCTTCCCACACCCGGACTCCCCGACGAGCGCGACGACGTCTTGCTCGAAGATGTCGAGGTCGACGCCGTCGACGGCGCGGACCACTTCGGGCTCGCTGAAGTCGAAGAGTCCGCTGCTCTCCTCGAAGTGGACTTCGACGTCTTCCAGCGATACGAGCGGGTCTCGGCCCTCGTAGTCGGGATGTGTATCGACGCTCATCGTGCTTCACCTTCCTCGGGCGAGGACGGTTGTTCGATGTTGAACGGGATCGCCTCCGCAGCGTCCTCCCAGTGGAAACACTCCACCTGGTGACTGCTGCTGACATCGTGGAAATCCGGCGCCTCCGCGACGCACTGTTCGTCGGCGAGCGGACACCGCGGGTGGTAGGAACACCCCTCGGGAACGTTCACCGGGTCCGGCGCCGATCCCTCGATGGACGTCATCTCGGAGAGTGGCGCGTCGAGGTTCGGCGTCGAATTCAGTAGCGCTCGCGTGTAGGGATGTGCTGCGTTCTGCAGGATCTCGTCCGTCGATCCCTTCTCGACGAGCTCGAAGGCGTACATCACCGCCATGCGGTTTGCCAGCTCGGCGACGAGCGGCAGGTCGTGGGTGATGAACACCATCGTCAGATCGTACTTCTCCTTCAGCCCCTCGAGCAGCGAGAGGATCGACCGCTGCATGAGGAGGTCGAGCGCCGCCGTCGGCTCGTCCATGACGAGCAGATCGGGCTCGAGAACGACCGAGAGCGCGATGAGTGCGCGCTGTCGCATCCCGCCACTCAGCTCGTGGGGGTACGACTCGAGCACTCGCTCGGGATCGAGGTAGAGGTCCGAGAGAAGCTCGTGGGCCCGCTCCATCCCTTCCTCGCGGTCGTACTCGTGGGCCTCGAGCGTCTCGACGAAGTGGCCCTTGACGGACATCGTCGGGTTGAACGAACTCATCGCTCCCTGGAAGACCATCGAGATGTCCTCCCAGCGGAGTCGCCTGAGCTCTTCGTCGCTCAGTCCGAGCACGTTGACGGGGTCGCCGTCGTCCGGGTAGTAGGTAATCTGTCCGGAGAGGATTCCGGGGTCGACGACTGCGTCGAGCATCGCGGACGCGAGCATCGACTTGCCACTACCACTCTCGCCGACGACGCCGAGGATCTCGCCCCGGCGGATATCTAGATCGACGTTGTCGAGCACGCGGGAGACGCCACGGCTCATGTCGAAGACGACCTCCGTGTTGCGGAGTTCGATGATCGTCTCCGATGCGCTGTACATCTCTCCACTCTCGTTTGTGGTGTTGTGCGTGCTCATATTAGGCCATTGCCGGCTGGACGCTATCGTCGTCGTCCATCTCGTGATCTTCGACCGTGTCACCCTCGTGGCGCGTCCGCACGCGCGGGTTGAACAGCCGGTCGGTCCCCTGCGAGAGCAGGATGAGGCCGAACGACAACAGCACGATCGGGGCCATCGGGACGATGATGAGGTACCGGGGCCCGCTCGGTGCGAGCGCGCCCTGGTTGGCGTACGCCCAGTTCATCATCACGCCCCAGTTCGCGATCGTCGAGTACGACAGGAAGCCCAGGAAGTACAGCCCCACCGTGTCGTAGATCACCCGACGCGCCGAGTAGACGAAGTTAACCATGATGTACGGCATCAGGTTCGGCAAGATGTCTTTCTGGATGATCGATGGCGTCCCGATACCCATCGTGCGGGACGCCTCGACGTAGGACTGCTCGCGCAGGGAGAGTACCTGCGCCTGGATCGTCCGGGCCAGGCCGGCCCAGACGTTGATCGTCACGACGACGCCGATGAGGTACGGGTTCGTCGGATCGAGAATCGCGACGATGACGATCACCAGCGGCAGGCCGGGGATCGACATCGCGACGTCGGTGAGGGTCATCAGGACCGTGTTGACCACACCGCCCTTGTAGCCCGCAACCGTGCCGACGATCGTCGCGACGGCGATCGAGAAGACGCCGCCTGCCAGAACCATCCGGAGCATCCGCGGCGTCGCCCAGACGATGCCGGCGAAGATGTCCCTCCCCTCGGGATCAGTTCCGAGCGGGGTTTGCCAGTTTTCGAATGGCTGGCGACTACGCTCGTACCCTGCGACGCAGTTGTTCCCGTTCGCGTCACAGCCGAAGGCACTCGACGGCTTGGTGAGTTCCCAGGGCGAACCGACGATGCCCAGGAAGTCGTTGAGGATCGTGTAGCCGTTCTGGTGGAGGTCCGACAGAATAGCGATCAGCACGAAGGCGCCCAGGATGATGATCCCGGTCTTCGTTCGCCAGTCGGACCACGCGATTTTGGCGGGCGCTACGAGGCCCTCGTAGAGGACCTCCTTGTACTCCTGAACGGCACCGACGTCCGTCGACTCCGCGTCGTCGAACATCTGGCCGCCGTCAGTGCGAACGTCGTCCGCCGTGTCTTCCTCAGTAGGCTTCACCTTCATCACCCGATTTGATCCGCGGATCCAGATAGCCGTAGGTCAGGTCTGCGATATACGTGGCGATGACGACGCTTACCGTGATCATCAGGAAGATCGCCATCATCAGCGGGATGTCGGTGTACTGGACGGCGCGATCCATCCAGTAGCCGACGCCCTGGTAGACGAAGATCTGCTCGAGGATGACCGACGCCCCGAGCATGAACCCGATCGACAGGAGCAGGCTCGTGTACAGCGGGAGCACTGCGTTTCGCCCCACGTATCGGAGCGCGATTCGTCTGTCGGGGAGGCCCCGAAGCTGCGCGACGCGCACGTAGTCCTCGCCGAGCACCTGAATGCTGTTCCCGCGCATCGAGAGCGCGAGCAGCCCGTAGGCCGTGATGACGTAAGACAGTGCGGGAAGCGTCGCGTGTCGAATGGCGCCGCTGATGAACGCCAGCGTGAAGCCCGGATCGACGCCGTCGGGAAGCTTGTACCGCACCGGGAAGTACTGCGTGAACACCCCTTCTGGGTAGCCGATGTAGATGATCAGCAGGATACCGGCGACGTAGTAGGGAATCGACGTCGTGACCATGCCCAGAAGCGTGTTCGAGAGGTCGAACAGCGACCCCTCTTTGTAGGCCATGATCGCACCCAGTGCGAGCGAGATGCCGAAGAGACCGAACGTGGCCAGCGCCATGACGAACAGCGTCCACGGGACGGTCTCGGCCATCAGTGTGTTCAGGTTCTTCTGCGCTTCGATCGACCAGCCGAGGTTCCCGGAGAGGAGCTCGCCGAAGTAGGCGATGTACGCCTCGTGGAACGGCGCGTTCGGGTCGATCATCAGCTGTTCGACGATGTTGCTTCGGACGAGCTCCGGGTCCTGCTCCGGGTTGTTCTGGATTACCTGGTCGACGTAGGTCGCGACCTGATCCCCCGGCATCTGCCGCGTCAGGAAGAACGCCAGCGACGCAACTGCCCAGAGCGTGAACAGCGCCTGCCCGGTCCGTTTTACGTACCAGTTCATTGGAAATAAGAAAATAACCCGCGGCGATCAGTTGGTTCGTGCCTTCATCAGGCCTTCCGTCGCCTCCTCGCTCGCGGAGCTGAGCTTCTCGCTGACCTGTGGGAGCCACCAGAGCGGCCAGAAGACGGAGGCGTGCGATCCAAGCTCTCCCTCCGGCGGGATGTCGAAGTCGGCGGTGTCGATGAAGGACTGCTCGTACTTCTCCATGATGACGAAGACGGGCACGTCCTTGTTGACGACCAGCGCGAGGTCACGGATGTGCTGCTCACGCTCGCCCTCAGGCGCCGGGGAGAGCGCCTCGAGAGTCTCGTCGATGTTGATCGTCTTGCCGTCGATCTCGACTTCGTTCTTGTCGTAGCCAGCGAAGTGAGAGCTGTCGTCCTCTCGAAGGGTGTTTCGCAGCTTGTAGTTGAGAGCGAAGTACGGGATGGTGTACGTACTGCCACCCGCCGTGTGCTGGTCGGCTGCCAGGTCGAACCCATCGCCGAGGTTCGCAGCGTAGGTACCGGGACCGTTAGAGTTCCCGTTGCCCGAGATGTTCCAACCGGCATTGCTAGCCTGGTCGACGACTGCCTGCGCGGCAACGGCCCAGTCGGACCATCCGGCGGGGTACTCCAGCGTCGGGCTGATGTCGCTCATGGAGTAGCCAGCCTCAGAGAGCAGCGACTCGGCCTTCTCGGTGTCGAGCGAGTAGGAGTTGAAGCCCTCGGGCTCGTCGGAGCCGAGAGCCGACTCGACGCTTGCGGCCGTCAGTCCCGTCGGAGCCGGGTGCTCGACCTTCGTACTCGAACCGACGTTCTCGATGATCGCGGTGCGGTCCAGGGAGTAGTAGAACGCCTGGCGGACCTCTCGAACGCTCCACGGCTCGTTGGAGTGGTCGGGCCAGATACCCATCCCGAACCCACCGGGGATCTGGAACTGTCGCACGGAGTCGGGGAATCGATCGAGCGTCTGCGGGTCCGCGAACAGGCTGTGAACGCCGTCCAGCTCGCCCGCCTCGAAGGACGAGTGGAACGCGTTGTTGCTCTGTCGGTAACCGAGGTCGTAGCCATTCCAGTTGTAGTGGTCACCGGCGACGGCGTCGTCCTCGTAGTTCTCGAGACCATTACGCGGCTCGTAACGGTGGTAGTTGGACTCTCGGGACGTGAGGGCGAGGGGACCCGACGGATCGGGCTCCGGAACCTCCACGCTGGCAGGGGACTCGTTGTCGGCCTCGTCCTCCCAGATCGACGGGGCGAATGCGGCCTGTCGGTCGAGGACCGAGTACGTGATGAAGTCCTGGCGAACGTCGTCGGCGTAGCTCACCGTGAGCTCGTAGTCGCCAGTTGCCTCGATGTTGTCGGCCAGATCCCCGAGCTGGTCGCCGTTGTTGATCTGGATCTGAAGCTGCAGTGCGAGGTCCTCGGCGGTAATGGAGTTCCCAGTGCTGCCCCAGGTGAAGTTCTCGGCGAGAGTGCACACGAATGAACCGTCGGTGTGCTCCCAGTCCGTGACGAGATGGGGAAGGAACTCGCCGTTGATGTAGTCGAACTGTGCCCAGCGGGCGTACACTCCGAACTGACTGTGCGGAATGAACCACCCAGCAGCAGGGTTGTACTGGAACGTGTCGACGGCGAACGAACCGGACGCCGTCTCGAACCAGATGTTCTCTTCCCCGTAGTCGTAGGTTTCACCGGAGGTGCCGTCGTCACCGTCGTCGTCGCTGTCGCCGTCACCGCCAAGGCAACCGGCGACCGCTGCCGCTCCAGTTGTTCCAGCGAGCGATACGAATTTCCGTCGGGAGACCACGTCGCTATAGTCCCCACTTGAATGGCTATCTGCCATACGGTCACTGAGTCATGGTCACACATACATAAATGTTTCATATGTCGGTGGCGGGTGGAAAACGGGCCTGAGAAGCCCGAAATCCGGGACCCCTGTTACTCGGTCCCACCCCTCAGATAGAGCCACATCCGGTCGTGATTGCCGGTTCGCATCGTCGCTACGGCCCGTTGAGGGACGGGGCGTATCGATCGGGCACCGGTCGGGCGAGCGACGACCCCGGAGAACGTTCACCACGTCTGGAAACCATCGAGGCGATCTGTACATCGGTATAGCCGAAGCCTGGGCGGCTGCTCGCACGGATGGCCCGCAACCACCACGACGTCGATCGAGCGACCGAAACGGTCGAGGAACGGGAGCGCCGGAGTACGTGACTGTCGGAAAACGACCTCGGAGAGCGAAAGACGTGGAGAGTGAGAACGACGGGGAGAGTGAGAGAGACGGGGAGAGTGAGAGAGACGGGGAGAGTGAGAGAGACGGGGAGAGTGAGAGAGACGGGGAGAGTGAGAGAGACGTGGAAAACCACGGAGAGGAGCGACGGCTCAGTGCTGTGCGTCGATGAAGTCGGCGGTCTCCGTCGCAAGATCGCTGACCTCGGGAGAGACGGCCTCGTCGTCGGATTCGGCGACCTCTCGCAGCGGCTCGATCGCTTCCGGTGCCTCGGCGAAGCCGAGGGCCTGAATAGCGTGAACGCGCGCAGCTCGCATGTCGGTGGTGGCGATCTCGATCAGGTCCTCTACCACTGGCTCCACGGCCGAACTGTCGTGTTTGGCGACGTTCGCGACGACGTCGGTAGCTGCACCCCTGACGATCGGCGGCTCCGTCTCGAAGGAGGGTCGCAGTTCGGTCAGCCGACCCACGAGCGCCTCGGGTTCCACGTCGCTGACCTCCACGAGTGTGTGAAGCGTCATCTCACGGATGCCGTACACGCGCTGAACGTCGTGCTCGACCTCGTCACCGCGAGAGGAGAGCTGGTCCATGACCTTCTCGCGGATGTCGGGATCCATCTCGTCGAGATCCGCCTGCGTGGGGACGCCGTCGTCCGGGGGATCGGACGCGATGGCGAGAAGTTCGTCGACGTGTTGCACGAAGTCCTCGGGGTAGTGCTCGAGGAGCGGGGCGATCGCTCGCCCGGCTCGGTAGCCGGTGAGTGGCGGCATCTGGTCGAGCAGTTCGACCAGGCGAGGGATCGCCGGTCGAACCGCCTCGGGATACTCCGATCCGAGGCGTGAGAGCACCTGCAGCGCGGTGCTCTGCGCCACGGGGAACTCGTCGTCGAGGTGGTCGATAACCTCGTCGGAGTGCTCGACGACTCGATCGGGCTCCTCCATAGCAATCGTCGAGAGCGCCATGAGACCGATGTTGCGGAAAGTGCCCATATCGTGATCGAGCAGCTTCACGATTGCGTCGACCTCGACGGACGTGGGATCATCTCGGACGGTTTCAAGAAGATGCTCGTCGTCCGGGGGTTCTGGTGACATGCTTGGGAACGTACTGACACAGCACCAAGTACCTCACGATACGAAGTGTACGACGGCGTGACTCCCGATTGTACGGTCGTACGCGACGAGAGCGAGTGAGAGTGAGAGGAGCAAGACGTTGAGAGTAGCATGACTAGCGAGATGGGCGAATGAGATGCTACTGAGAATCGGCTGTGAGAACCAACTGGGGAGCGAGTGCAAGGCCAGTGTGAACGCGAGGTCAGTGTGAGGTCAGTGTGAACTCCGTCGGTGGCTGGGCTGGAATCAGCCTGAAACCAGTCCGGAAGGATCGTGAAGGGAAACGAGAGTGGCAGCGAGACCACGCCGAGTACGCCACTCCAACAGCCTTATGAGCGCCAATCGGATCTCTATACGGTATGCGAGCGGTCGCCGTGGGAATATCCCTCTTGACGCTAGTGGTTCTGGGTGGATGCCTCGTCGGGGTCCCGGCCGACGTCGCCGTCGACTCCTCGGGACCACCTCCGAACGCCACGGACCTCTCCTTCGCCGAGGTCTCCGGAGAGATCGGATTCAACTACAGCTCGATAGAGGGCGGAGCCGGCAACGGGAACGACGGCATCTACGTCGCGGACTACGACGGCGATCTCAGGGACGATGTCCTCGTCCTCGGTGGCGAATCGCCAACGCTGTTCCACAACACCGGCGACGAGTTCGAAACGTCCGGAGCGCTACCCAACGTCTCCTCGCCCGACGCCGGACGGATCCAGAGCGCACTCTGGCTGGACCGTGACAACGACGGGAGCGAGGACCTCCTCCTGTTCCCGCGGTCAGCTGACCCCATCTACCTCGAGAACGATGGCGGATCCTTCGAGCAACGGGACGTCGGACTCGACGACGCGTTCACCAACCCGGTATCGGCATCGACTGCGGACTACAACGGCGACGGCTGTCTCGACGTGTTCGTCGCTCAGTACGGCCTCTGGTCGGATAACAACCCCCAGGCGTGGCAGAACAGCTACTGGGAGACTGACAACGGCAACCCGAACGCGCTCTACCGAGGGAGCTGTGGGGACGGGTTCGAGCGGGCCGAGGACGCCGGCATCGGACCCAACGACCGCGGCCCGCACTGGAGTCTCGCGACGAGCTTCGTCGACCTCGACGACGACGGACTGCCCGACATCCACGTCGCGAACGACTACTACAACGACACGATCTACTACAACGACGGCGACGGGACCTTCACCCGCAAGATTATGGGCGCGACCACGGACCGCAACGGGATGTCCTCGGAGGTCGCCCACGTCATGGGCAACGATCGCCCCGAGATCTTCGTGACGAACATCTTCTTCCCGCGCGAGCGTATCGGCGAGCTCGCCCCACTCCAGCGAGAGCTCATCACGGATTTCTTCTCTGTCAGGCTGGGCAAGCGAATGCACGGGAACAACCTCCTGCAGCCGACTGGCAACGGGTACGACGGACTCGGTGAGCAGGTCGGCCTCGCCGAGGGCGGCTGGGGCTGGGCGTCGGCGCTGGCAGACCTCGACAGCGACGGGGAGCGCGACGCCGTCCACAGCACCCAGACGGTCGTGACCTTCGACAAGGAGAACCCGGTCTACGACCTCCCGATGGTCTGGCTCCAGCAGGACGGCCAGTTCTATCGCCAGGACGCCGACGAGATCGGCCTGGAGAGCGCCGACGGCCGTGGCATCAGCCGAATGGACTACGATCTCGACGGCGCCCTGGACGTCGCCGTCGCGACCTACGACGACTCGTACCTGTTCTACGAGAACCAGGCCGAACAGGGCAACAGCCTGCAGGTCGTCGTCGACGGCGGCGACGCCGGGACGGCCGTCGGCGCGGAGGTCTACGCCACGGCGGACGGCGAAACACAGCAGTACGTGTCGAACGCACGCGCGGACTTCCAGTCTCAGGAGAGCAGCGTCCTCCACGTTGGGCTTGGCGACGCCGAGGCAGTCGAAGAACTCCGCGTCGTCTGGCCGGACGGCACCGAACGAACCTTCGAGGACGTGCCGGCTGGCGGGCGCATTCGGATCACTCCCGACGGGATTGAGCAGCGACTCGACTACGAGGACTGACGACCACAACGGGCGCCGCTCGCGAAGCTCTCGAAGAGTAGGAGTAGAGATCGGTGTCGGCGGTGCGCTACGCGCGTAACGGCACGGTCACTCCCCGTCTGGCTGCGGAGACGGCAGCGCCCGCTTCGAGCGCGGGGGGATGAGATACGTGCCACGGCGCTCGACGGTCAGAAAGTCGACGATGCCGCTGTGGTGGGGATCGATGTCGTCGGATCCCATGTCGTTCATCGCCTCGCGAACGGAGACGAACTCCTCGATGCCCCGTTGAACGGAGGTGAAGTTCATCCCGGCGTCGTGCTCGGGGTCGGAGACGTTCCCCTCCGAACGCCGCAGGATCTTCGGAACGAACGACTCGTCACGAGCACGGGCGGTCTTCTGGGTATGGCCGAGCCGGCCGTGCTCCTCGGCCTTCTCGGAGAGGTTTTCGGTTTTGTCCTCCGTGATGCGGCTGCTCGCACCGAGGTCCTCGGCCGTGTCGCCGACCTGCTCCTCGTCGTAGCTCGTGCCGAACATCTGGGTCACGCGCTCCTCGTCGCTGAGTTCGTACCAGCCGTCGAGGTCGATGCCGAGCCGGCTGACGAGCTGCGTCGTGCCGCTCGCAAACGGCCCCTCCTCGAACGTCACCTTGTCTTCGGGCGGGTTCGAGTCGTCGAACCCGGATTTGAACCCCATCGATAGCGGGGACTCCTCACGAATCTCGGGATGGTCGAGCTCCTCTGCGGGGTTGCCGCGGCCGACGACTGCAGGACGGCGGCCGATCTGCTCGAACACCGAGGCGAAGTCGCCACCGACGTCGACGCCGTTGATCCTGTCGAGATTGCCGGCGAGCGCCTCTTCGACGGACAGCGGAATCGTGCCGTAGTCGCTGTTGAGAAGGATTGCGACGTCGGCGCTCTCCGCGGTTGCGTCGTCCTCACCGAGTCGGTCGATGACGTCCTCGGGGCGCTGGAGGTCGACGCTTTCGGGGAGCGGCTCCTCGAAGCGATCGAAGTAGGTCGGCGAGTAACCCACCATGAAGAGAAGCCCGCGCGACCACGTCGCGCTCGTGTCGCCCCCGGTCCCACGCTGGTAGGCCCGTTCGACCGACTTGAGCGCCTCCTCTACCGCGGCGCGCTCGTCCTCGGTCGGCGGAATCGAGCCGGTGTATTCATAGAACAGGACGAGTTGCTGTTCGGGCAGATTCGTGTTTCCAGAGGGCTCACGTCGGAGATACGCGTTCCAGGCGTGCTGGCGTTCTGGAAGTAAGGAGAGATCCTCGGGGCCCTTCGGGAAGTTTGGGTCCTCGGGGGTCGGCCCCCCATCCGTGGTGTTCGAACCTGGACCGTCACTGGAATTCCCTGACTCCACGTTGAGACACGCCGACAGCGCGCTGGCGCCGCCGATCGCCAGTGCACTCCTGACGAACTGACGCCGCGGGATCGCTTCGAACCGATCGCGTGACATGGCCACACAGTATGGAGCAGGGGGATAAATGGGTGTTGTACCCTCGGCCAAACTACTCGGGGGACGGGCTCGGGGCAGGACGGGCCGTAGACGAGATCGAGTCGGGGATGGAGAGGAACGGTGCGATAGGGAAACAGCACGTAGGCGAAAGGGCGCGCCAGGCCGACGGTGCTCAGGCCGATTCGTTGTACTCCTTAGGCGCACGCATACGATTGCACTGCCAGAGCACGAGGGCGACGCCACCGCCGGTCGTGCCGAGGATGACGAACACCATCACCGAGATGACGAAGGATGCCGTCGACTGCTCGGCGAGCAACATTGCGATCGTGTTGAGAACCGCGAACACCGTCAGCATAATGAGGAGCATGAAGTAGTACTCCGAGTACTGGCAGACGTTGAACCAGAAGCGCGGCCAGAACCCGCTCTGACTGGGTCCGATCCGGTCACGTGGCTCCTCGGGACGATCATCCGACGGGGGAGAGCTATCGCTTGGCATACCGGCTCTCGTGGGCGGGTGGTTATAAACACCGGTACCGCGAGGAGAGCCGACTCCGTTGCGGCCCAGGCGGTGATACGGAACGTCGGGAACGGATCGCAGAGGGAGACTAATGGGGAGGGGCAAGTAGGGCGGAGAGCACGAAGGAATGCCAGGGGGAGTCCGAAGAGAGGGTACCAAGATGGAGTACCAAGGGACGGTGCCAGGAGGGAGGTGGTGGAAGGAGTGACCAAACGGACGTGAGACAGAGAGGAAGAGACGCGACAACTGTTCGGAGAGCTGTACGAGAGAGTGGCAGATGAGAGAGGACGAAGCAACTGGGACAGAACGACGCCAACTCGAGATCGGTTTCGCCAGACTGTTGCAGGAAATGGAATATAACTGATACGTCTTCGTTCCGGGAATCGTCGGACGTGGCGACCCACGGTCGTTCAGCGGAACGGCATCGCTCACTCGCCTATGCCGGGTGCATCACCGCTAGCGAGGCATGCGAAAACGACCGTGGTTTCGGATTTGCAGATGCCGAAAAGAGCAGCACTCAGCAAGCCAACACCTTTAATATCGGGCGAAAGCGTTGCCTACTACATGCCAAATACCGGAGGGTCGTGAACAATCATGGCACCGAAACTCTCCTCACTCCTAGTCCCGTCATTCATCCAGCGCAGATACACGGCGAAGTTCATCGTCTCGATTCTCTTCGTCCTGCTGGCGATCGGGATCGTGGGGTACGTCGGGTACGCACAGGTTAATACCACAATCGAAGACAGCACGCAGACGAACGTCGAAACCACTGCGTCGTTGCAGGCCGACTCGCTGGACGAGTGGACCAGCGCGATGGGTTATCAGACCCGAGCGGTCGCAAATCTCGATACCGTCGCTAACGGCGACGCTTCGAGGATACCGTCCTACCAGACGAATATGCAGGGGTACGCGGCGATACACGTCCTCGATCTGGCCAACGAGACGATCGTCCACTCCTCGGTGAGCGATCTCGAAGGAGAGCCCATCAATAGCGTCGACGACCCATGGTCGACCGCGGATCTCGAATCTGCAACCAGCGGCGGGGACCTCTGGACCTCAGAGTCGAGCTACGATTCCAGTACCGTCCCGGGCACGCAGGTAGTCGCGTTCGGTGCGAGGACGCCGACGAACGGCGACCGAGTCGTGATCCTCGACGCGTCCATCGGTACTCGCGTGAACCAGCTCCAGCAGAGCGGGTCCAGTGATTCCGGTAGCAGCGACCAGACGAGCGACATCGTCGAGGGCAACGGTAACTACGTCCTCAGCCAGGAGGGGACCGCCGAAGGATCGATCGATGATCCCGACGAGCTCCAGGCGATCCGGGACGCCCTCCAGGAACAGACGGTGCAGTTCACCAGCAGTGGTAACTCGCTTCGTGCATACGCGCCGGTCGACGGCTCAGGGAACACGAACGACTGGGTGGCGATGACCACCATCCCGAAGGACGAGGCGTACACCGTCCGTGACACGGTCGGGCAGAACGTCCTGCTGATCGTCGGGGTTGCGTTCCTCGCACTCGGCATCATGGGCGTCGTGCTCGGTCGACAGACCGTCACGCCGCTCCGCCGGCTCCGATCCAAGGCGCAGTCCATGGAGGAGGGAGACCTCGACGTCGACCTCGAATCCGGACGGAAGGACGAGATCGGTCAGCTCTACCAGGCGTTCGACAGCATGCGGCTGTCCCTCCGCGAGCAGATTCAGGAGGCCCAGTCCGCACGCGAGGAGGCCGAGGCAGAGCGCGAACGCATCCAGCGCATCAACGAGGAGCTGGAGGCGACCGCCGACGGCTACAGCGACGTGATGCAGCGGGCAGCAGAGGGCGACCTCACCGCTCGCATGGATGCGTCGACGGAGAACGAGGCGATGGAGGACATCGCCGAGGAGTTCAACGAGATGCTCGCGGAGATAGAGGGCACGGTCGAGGAGCTCAACGCCTTCGCCGCGGAGGTCGCGACGGCCTCCGAGCAGGTGACCGCCTCCAGCGAGGAGGTCCGCTCCGCCAGCGAGCAGATCAGCGACTCCGTCCAGGAGATTTCCGCTGGCGCCGAGCGCCAGAACGACTCGCTGCAGTCCGTCAACCAGGAGATGTCCGACCTCTCGACGACGACCGAGGAGATCGCAGCCTCCTCCAACGAGGTCGCCGACATCGCCGAGCGGACCGCCGAGACCGGGAAGGAAGGTCGCGACGCCGCCCAGGCGGCGATCGCGAGTATGCGCGAGATCGAAGACGAATCGAGCCAGGCAGTCGAGGAGATCGGCCAGCTCGAACAGGAGGTCGGACAGATCGACGAACTGATCGAGCGGATTCAGGAGATCTCCGACCAGACGAACATGCTCGCTCTCAACGCGAACATCGAGGCCTCCCGATCCACCAGCGGCGACGGCGACGGTGGGTTCGGCGTCGTGGCCCAGGAAGTCAAGGAGCTCTCACAGGACGCCAAGGAGGCGGCCGAGGAGATCGAGGACCGGCTCGAAGGAATTCGAGAGCAGACCCAGCGCTCCGCCGAGGAGGTCGAGCAGACCAGCGAAGACGTCGACGAGGCGAGTGCACAGGTCGCCAACGCCGTCGAGGCGCTGGAGGAGATTGCGAAGTACGCCGCCGAGACGAACACCGGCGTGCAGGAGATTTCCGCCGCGACGGAGGAGCAGGCAGCCTCCACCCAGGAGGTCGTCGCGATGGTCGACGAGGCCGCGACGATCAGCGAGGAGACGACCGCGGAAAGCGAGTCCGTGGCCGCAGCCGCCGAGGAGCAGACCACGGCGCTGACGGAAGTGTCCAACTCCGCGAGCGATCTCTCCGAGCAGGCAGCGCGCCTCTCGGAGGCGCTCGATCGCTTCGACACCGACGCAGACGCCGACGCCGCGGAGACCCGGATGCTCGACGGCGAGCAGCTCGAGGGTGACCTCCCCGAGGGCGACGAGCTCGACGACGGCACCGGCGACGCCCCCGAGGACGTCGAGGAAGACATCGACGCATTCGAGCCCGGCGTCGAGGCCGACGAGTTCGGTGCCGATACCGCAGCAGATGCCGAGGGCGGCGTCGACGAACCCGCCGCGGCTCCGGCCGCCGAACCCGACGACGAATCCGGCGACGCGCCCGACGAATCCAACGGCGACGACGCTGACGCCACCGAGGCCGAGGGCGACGCGGAGCAGGCCGAGGAGGACGTGTTCGAGTTCGGCGCCTCCGAGGGCAGCGACGTCGTCGACGGTCTGGAGGACGACGTCGCGGACGCAGATGCTGCGGACGCAGACGCCGCCGATGGCGTGCTGACTGACGTCTCCGGCGTCGGCGACGCGAAGGCCGACGCACTCCGCGAGGCAGGCTACGAGTCGGTCGCGGATCTCCGCGCGGCGAGCCAGGCAGAGCTCGCCCAGGTCGAGGGCATCGGCGACGCTCTCGCCGTCGAGATCAAGAACGACGTCGGCAGCGAGTAAGCGAGCGGCTGCGGCTGCGGTCGGTGCGGTGTGTTTTCCGGATTTTCGTCGCGCTGGGTTCGACCGCGGCATCGATGCCCAAGAGTGGCCCACGCAGCGACCGGTAACCCGCTTGCCCGCGTCGGCAGATCTTTGCGACGGAACGACGATGGCAGCGTATGCGACTCGATCCAGCAACCAGCCTCGCGGCACGGCCGGCGCCGGACGTCCGAGCCGTCGCCGAAGCGCCGGGGTCGATCCTGGTCGTTCCAGTCGGAAGCATCGAACAGCACGGCGAGCACCTCCCGGTCGCGACCGATAGCCTGCTCGCAGAGGCCGTCGCGCACGGCGGCGTCGAGCGAGCCAGCGACGGCACAGCAGATGGAACCGATTTCGACGTGCCCGCACTCGTCGCGCCGGTCGTCTGGACCGGCTACTCGCCCCACCATCTCCCCTTTGGCGGCACGCTCACGATCGGATTCGAGCGGCTGCTCGGCGTCCTCGAAGATCTCGCAGCGAGCGGACTGGGCGGCAGTGAGGGGAGTGGGGACACTGAGGGTGGAGAGAGCAACGGCTTCGACGCGCTCCTCCTCGTCAACGGCCACGGCGGCAACGCGGCGCTCCTCGAGGGCGCAGTGAGCGAAATCGGTATCGCGAACCCCGACGCGGAGGTCGTCGGCGTGACCTACTTCCAGCTGGCGGCGGGGCTGCTCGAGGACGTTCGCGAGAGCGAGCCGGGCGGCATGTCCCACGGCGGCGAGTTCGAGACGTCGCTCATGCAGCATCTCCACCCGGAGCTGGTCGGGGACTCGCGGGCGGCGACGCCACTGGAGCCCGCGTACGATCGGTCCAGCACTGACCTCCTGTCGGGCGGCCCCGTCTCCGCATACCGGTCCTTCGACGAGTACACCGATAGCGGCGCGATCGGGGAGCCCGCTCTGGGAACCGCGGAGACTGGCGAAGCGATCTACGAGCTGGTTACCGGCGAGCTCGCGTCGCTACTGGCGGAGATACACGAGACTGCACGCTAAGGCCAGTGGAGCACGGAGGGCGGATCGCCGGGCTCGAAACCGATCGATAGAGGCGTTCACGTGCACTCACGTTCGTCCCGTGCCCAACAGGTATAACAGCAAATCCCCCCTACCAAATCTCCAATGCGTGGCGTGGGGGCGGCGGAACGGGGGTTCCAGCCGTGACGGCCCGCGAGTGGGCCGGGAGGATCGCCTCCGCCGTTCTCGTGGTTGTCGTCCTCTCGCTGGTCGTCGGCCACCTGCTGGGAACCCCGATCTTGCTCGGCTACGTCAGCTCCAACAGCATGGAGCCGACGATCGACGAGGGTGACGCCTTCGTCTCGATCCCGCAGCCACTCGCCGGCGATATCGAGGAGGGCGACGTCATCGTCTACGAAGCCCGCGAGCTCGACGGCGGCGGCCTGACCACACATCGCGTCGTCGAGGTCCGGGACGACGGCTACGTCACGAAGGGGGACAACAACCCATTCACTGACCAGGACGGACCGGAGCCGATCGTCACCGACGAGCAGGTGAAAGCCGAGGTCTTGCAGGTCGGCGGGCACGTGGTGACGATCCCGTTCCTCGGAACGCTCGTCGAGGGGATCGGATCGGTCGCATCGGGCGTCCGGACGACGCTTGCCGAGACGTTCGGACTCGGGGCCGCCACGAGCCCGCAAGGGTTCGGATTCTTGCTGGTGGGCTCCGGTCTCGCACTCGTCGTGCTGGCCGCGCTGGGCGGCGGCCGTGGCACGCGGGTCACCGACCGCCGCACCGATCGCAAGAACGTGATCAAGATCTGGTCGGCGATCGGGGCGGTGGCGGTCCTCGTCGTGTTGCTCGCGACGGCCGCGATGGTTCTGCCTGGCGGCGTTCAGGAGTTCGGCATCGAGAGCAGCGAGGATCCCTCCGACGATCCGCTCTCCGTCGAGCCGGGAGAGAGCGCGACGATCGAGTACGAGGCGAACAACGCCGGCCTCGTTCCGACCGTCGTGATCATGGAGCCCCGGACGAACGACGTCTCGGTCCAGCCGGACCGCGTGACCGTCGGTGGTAGGTCGACGAAAACAGCGACGGCGACGATACAGGCGCCCGAATCGGAGGGTATCCACTACCGACACGCCGCAGAGCACCGCTACCTGCTCGTACTCCCGCCGGGCATGCTCGAGGCGGCCCACGACGTGCATCCGCTGGCAGCACTCGTGCTCGTCGATCTGGTGATCGCCGGGCTGGTCGTGCTCGCCGGCGTGGCCCTCCTCGGAACCAACGACATCCGCGTGCGGGCAGGCTCCGGGGATCGACCACTCACAGTCCGCCTGCGCCGCGCGCTCTTCCGGTGGTTCTGAGCAGGGGCCCTGCGGGCTCCGGGGCGTCACTCTGCAACAGTAGAGTCAAGAGTTAAAACGGCCGCCTGCGAAACGGCCCCCATGAGCGACGAGGACGGCCCCGCCAGCGTCGAGGACGTGCGAATGCCCGACGACGACGAGGTGTTCGCAGAGGTTCTCGAGATGCTGGGTGCGAATCGGGTGCGGGTGCGGTGTGCGGACGGCGTCGAGCGGACGGCACGGATCCCCGGGAAGATGCAAAAGCGGATCTGGATCAGGGAGGACGACGTGGTCCTCGTGGAGCCCTGGGACTGGCAGGACGAGAAGGCGGACATCTCCTGGCGCTATGAGAAGGCCCAGGCCGAGACCCTGCGCGAGGAAGGGTACATCGCCTAGCGAGTCCGGCGATCCTCAGGCAGCCGACGAGTTCTCTCTCTCTCTCCCAGTAGCAAGACGGGAGGCGGTTAGTCGAACGGCAACGCACTCCTCTTGTGCGACCACTTTCACCACGCTGGCCGCGGGTTTATGCCCGTAGGGCGGCGACCTGCTGGCATGTCCAACGCGAAGGGCGATCGCCGGGAGCGCGAGCTCGTCAACGAGCTCGACGCCATCGGGTTCGCCGTCATGCGAGCGCCGGCCTCCGGCTCCGCGACGGAACGGGAGCTGCCGGACGTGCTGGCCGGCGACGGGGAGGCGTTCTACGCGATCGAGGCGAAATCGAGCGCCGGCGATCCGATCTACCTCACCGGCGAGGAGATCGAGGCGCTGATCTACTTCGCACAGAACTTCGGTGCTCGCCCGCGCGTGGCCGCACGATTCGACCGCGAGGCGTGGTACTTCTTCCACCCCGCGGACCTCTACGCGACCGACAGCGCGAACCGACGCGTGAAGAAGGAGACGGCACTCGAGGACGGCGAGACGATGGACGATCTCGTGGCCCACGGGCCGACGACCGACGACGAACCGGCGCCCGACGTCCTCGACGTGTTCCAGGCGGTTGCGGACGGGACATTGGAGCCCGAGGAGGGCGCAGCGATGGTCGACGACTGACCGACCGGCCCGAGCAGGACCCCCAGATCGGCGGGAACGGTCGCGCAGGTGGCGATCGGTTCCGACGGCGCTTTGGGGGTTCCGGCGAACACTCCTGTAGTGAGTGGGAACGACGCCGAGGCTGGCGAGGCAGATGGAGCCGAGGCGGACAGCGAAAGCGACGCCGCCGCTGGCAGTGCCAGCGATGCCGATGCTGGCGGGCCGGCCGACGCCAGCGGACCGACGGCCGGAGATCAGGCGACTGGAGATTCGGCGACCAGAGATCCGGCGACAGGCGCCGATCGACCCGCCGTCGAGCAGTCCGACGAACCGCCCGAGGGCGAGCACGATTCGCTGCTCGCAGCGGTGCGGGTTACGCGCCACGCACGCGTCGGACTCGCGGTCGGGCTCGGTCTCGCGGCGCTGCTCTACGTTCCGCGCTACCCCGTGTTCGACGCCTCGATCGAGGGCGCTCGGGGCTACTATCTCGGGCTCGCGTTCGTCCTCGCGGCGACGACGGCGGCGGTCGTCACTGCCGCGTTGAGCGTCAAGACGTTCCTCGAGCCGGTGCTCGATCGGGCGGCGTGGCTCCGTCGAGGGGGCGTGGTGGCGATGCTCGGCGGGCTGGGCTGGATCGCGGCACCGGCCTGTGCCGCGCTCGCCGACGCCGGGACGATCGACGTGCGGCTCTGGCGGAACGTGACGAGCCTCGGCAGTCTCGCTCTGTTGGTCGGGACGATCGGGTTCCACGCCGCTGTCCGCCCCGCGGCGGCCCGGCTCGGCGATCGAACGCGGCGGATCGAGCGAGCTGCCTACTGGCTCGCCCTGGTCGGGCTCCTGATCGCGGCCGCGAACGCGACCGGCAACGCGGCGCCGATGGAGACCGTCGACGGCAGCCAGACGGTGACGCCGTTCCTGATCGGTGCGTTGCTCGCCACGATCGCGGGGATCCCTCTCGCGTTGGTGGCGGAGCGATCCGGAGCGCTGCCGCGCTGGCGCACCCGGGCACTCTTAGTCGGAGGGGTGGCGAGTAGCCTCGCAATTGCGTGGATTGGACTCCTCGGTGGCTGGGACTGGCTTGTCGGGACCGACCTGCCGGACGTGGCCGTCGGGCTCGCGATCGCGCTGGTTCCAGCGGGAGTGGGCTGGGTCCTCGCGGGGCAGGGCCTCTGGGCCTCGGTCCAGCGGGCAGGGGATTCCGACGGTGGAACCCATACGTATCGCGAGAATGGATGACCATTCGTCCGCCAAATTCGGGGAGTAGCGCCGTCGAACGTGCAGTTCGTGCGGGGATTGGCAACCCTTTTGAGGAACCACCGGGTATCGGTAGTATATGCTCGAGGACGTGCAGAAAGGACTCGAGGGCGTGCTCGTCGCCGAGTCAGGCCTCAGCTCGATCGACGGCGACGCCGGGCGCCTGATCTACCGGGGCTACAATATCGAGACGCTCGCCCGCGAGGCGACGTACGAGGAAGTACTCTACCTGCTCTGGCACGGCGAGTTGCCGACGAGTGAGGAGCTCGAGGAGTTCGCCGGCTCCATCCAGGACGAACGGGAGATCGACGCCGACGTCCTCGAGATCGTCCGCAGACAGGCGGTCGCCGACGAGGAGCCAATGGCCGCGCTGCGCACCGCCGTCTCGGCGCTCTCGATGAGCGAGCCCGAGGACGACGCCGATCCCGAGGATATCGACGCCACGCTCCGGAAGAGCCGCCGGATCACCGCGAAGATCCCCACGATCCTCGCCGCGTTCGAACGGTACCGACTCGACGAGGCACCCGTCGATCCCCATCCGGATCTCGGGCTCGCCGCGAACTTCCTCTACATGCTCACCGGCGAGGAGCCCGACCCCGTCGCCGCCGAGACGATCGACCAGGCGCTGATCCTCCACGCCGACCACGGACTCAACGCCTCCACGTTCACCTCGATGGTGATCGCCTCGACGATGGCCGACGTCTACTCCGCCGTCACCGGCGGCATCGGCGCGCTCTCCGGACCGCTCCACGGCGGCGCCAACCAGGACGTCATGGAAGTCCTCATCGAGGTCGACGAGAGCGACCGCGATCCCCTCGAGTGGGTGAAAAACGCCGTCGACGAAGGCCGACGCATCCCCGGCTTCGGCCACCGCGTCTACAACGTCAAGGACCCACGCGCGAAGATCCTGCAGGAGCGCTGTGCGGAGCTCGCCGAGGCCAACGGCGACGAGAAGTGGTACGACTACACCACCACGATCGAGCAGTACCTCACCGAGGAGCAGGGCCTCGTCGAGAAGGGCATCGCCCCCAACGTCGACTTCTACTCCGGGACCGTCTACTACCAGCTCGGGATTCCGGTCGATATGTACACGCCCATCTTCGCGATGAGCCGCGTCGGCGGCTGGGTGGGCCACGTGCTGGAGTATCAGGAGGACAATCGGCTGATTCGCCCGCGTGGTCGGTACATCGGTCCGGACGACGCCGAGTGGGTCCCTCTCGAAGAGCGGTAGAATTCGAATTGGATTTTGCGGTTTTTCTGGTGCTGGTGAATATGAGACCATAGCGACCGCCACCGCAGAATCGCTTGCGAGGAACCGCCTGGAAGCCCCCTCCCGCTCGCGCCCGCTCACTTGCTGCGCGCTTCACTCGCTCCCGTTGGTCGCTCGTTCCAGTGCTTACCGCGTGAGCGAACGCGAGCGGTCGGCCCCTTCCAGTCCCACCCGATGCCGAATGGGAAGGAGCGTAGCTCGATGGGGTTCCAGCCAAGTTGAGACAGGGGATCGTCTACTGCGCTGCAGCCGTGGACGATCCACCGCGCTACGACAGTCCGGAACCCCAGCCGGGTGGGAATGGAAGGGGCCGACCGCTCGACGACGGACGACGAAGCAAGCACCGCAATCGAGCGAACGGAGTGAGCGAGGTGAGGAGCGCAGCGAGGCGCCCGAGTCGAGCGGGAGGGGGCTTCCGTAAGCTGTCGCGGTGCGGTTTCAGTCGCCACTATCTCCTCGGGTTCGAGCGGAACACATTTTGAGCGGGTCGAATAACGGATGTCCAGGGCACGTAGCTCAGTTGGACAGAGCGTCCGGCTTCTAACCGGACGGTCGTGGGTTCGAATCCCATCGTGCCCGTGATTTTGCGACGAACGGACGTGAGGAGCAAATCACGTCGAAGTGGGTTCGAACCCTGGAAGTCGCAGCCCGCGAGGGCCGCAGGCCCGAGCAGGAACGTCTTCCTCCGGTTCGAATCCCATCGTGCCCGCTGTTCTGCGACGAACGGACGTGAGGAGCGAACAGCGACGGAGATGGATTCGAACCACGGCAGACCGAGCGAAGCGAGGTCTGACATCGGGTGAGAATCCCATCGTGCCCGTTCGCTCTCGCTACGCTCGTCCTTACGCGCACGATGACCTTCGCGAATCCGAAGGAGTCGCTCAGTCCCATCGTGCCCGTTCGTTCTCACTTCGTCTAGACTCACCAGCACGTCTCGCGTCTCGTCGCAACCGCTTTCCCCTCGGAGTCAGTCCCACTCCACATGGACGTCTTCGGATCCAGCGGCGTACGCGGCGTCGTCAATCAGGGGATGGATCCAGGATTCGCGACGCAGGTCGCCCAGGCTGCGGGAACGGTCTGGGACGCAGAGCGGGTCGCGATCGCCCGCGACACGCGCCTCTCCGGGGAGATGCTCGCGGACGCGGTCGCAGCGGGCCTGGCGAGCGTCGGCTGTGACGTCGAGCGGCTCGGGGTGGTGCCGACGCCGGCTGCGCAGGCACACGCGGAGCGGGAGGAGATGCCGGCGGTGCTGGTGACGGCCTCGCACAATCCGCCGGAGTTCAACGGGCTGAAGCTGGTCGCCGCGGACGGTGGCGGGCTGACCGTCGAGACGCTGGAGGCGGTCGAGCGCACGCTGATCGAGGAGTCCTTCGAGCCGGTCAGCTGGGAGGGGATCGGCGCGTCGCGATCGACCAACGACGCGGCAGAGCGCTACGTCGACGCGGTCGTCGGGGCGGTCGATCGCGAGCGGATCGCCGCGGCGGATCTCACGGTTGCAATCGATCCCGGCAACGGCGCGGGCTGTGCGACGAGCCCGGCGATCTTCCGGGAGCTTGGCTGTCAGGTCGTGACGGTCAACGCACAGGCCGACGGCTGCTTCCCCGGGCGCGCGCCCGAGCCCGTGCCCGAGGAGCTGGGCGATCTCTCGCGGCTCGTCCGAGCAGCCGACGCGGACCTCGGGATTGCCCACGACGGCGACGCGGATCGCGCGGTGTTCGTCGACGAGCGGGGGAATCCTGTCGACGCCGACGCCTCGCTGGCTGCGCTCGCCTCGGCGGAGCTTGGCCCCGACGACGTCATGGTGTCGGCGGTGAACGTCTCCCAGCGCGTGGTCGACGCGGTGGAGTCTGCGGGCGCCAGCCTCGAACTCACGCCGATCGGTGCGACCTTCCTCGCGAGCCGGGTCCGGACGCTCCGCGCGGAGGGGAACTCGGTGCCCATCGCTGGCGAGGGCAACGGCGGCGTCTTCTTCCCGCCCTACCGGCTCGCCCGGGACGGCGCCTACGGCGCGGCCCGGTTCCTCGAACTCGTCTCCGAACGCCCTGCCAGCGAGATCGTCGCGCCCTACGACGACTACCAGTTCGTGCAGGCGAACCTCGAGTTCGACACCGAGGCAGAGCGCGATCGAATGCTCGACGCCGCCACGGCGTGGGCCGACGCCCAGGACGGTCGCGCGGACACCACCGACGGCTACCGCGTCGACTACGGCGACGCCTGGGTGCTCGTCCGGGAGAGCGGCACGGAACCGCTGGTGCGCGCGTACGCGGAGGCACGACAGCGCGATCGGGCGGAGTCGCTGCTTGGTGACGTGGTCGCGGTGCTGGAGAGCGCCTGAGCTGCTGACGATGTGGTACGGCGGACAATCGAACCAGCGACGCCGCTACTGTTCCCGTTCCGGTGAATCCGTGGGCTCGTCGTCGAGCCGACCGAGGAGGCGGGAGAGGAGCTGGCGGCCTTTGCCGCTCTTCAGCCCCCACCGTTTGGCCTTGTTGCGGGCTTCCTCGCTCATGGTCGAAAATTGCGCGCCGTCACGTAAATAGCGTTGGCGAGCTCGGAACGTGCCTCTCCATGAATCACCTCGAGACGAACGCTCTCCCAGTCCTCGCCGTCGGTCACGAGACGCTTTCGCCGCACCTCCGGGCATAAACCTGCGGCCCGGCTGCACAGTTTGCTCGCGTCTTCACAACCGTTCACGCCCCTCCGACACGCTTAACTCAATGGACTGATTTGTTCATTACAAGCCGAATCCATACAGTAGTGATCTTCCATGGAACAATACATCGATCGCGTCGCTGACGGCGAGGATCTGACGCAGGCCGAAGCTCGCGAAGCTGCCACTGCGATCTTCGAAGACGCCACGGAGGCCCAGATCGGGGCCCTCCTGGCGGCGCTGCGAACCAAGGGCGAGACCGAAGCGGAGATCGCGGGTTTCGCGGAGGGGATGCGTGCCGCCGCGAAGACGATCGATCCCGGCCGCGCCCCGCTCGTGGACACCTGCGGCACCGGCGGCGACGACTACGACACGATCAACGTCTCGACGACGAGCACGTTCGTCGTCTCCGGTGCTGGCGTGCCCGTCGCCAAACACGGAAACTACTCCGTCTCTTCCTCGTCGGGGAGCTCCGACGTCCTCGAGGAACTCGGCGTCGAGATGGAGACCGATCCCGACGCCGTCGAGGATCTCATCGAGGCCGAGGACGTCGGCTACATGCACGCGCCGGCGTTCCATCCTGCGATGAAGGCCGTCATCGGCCCGCGCAAGGAGCTCGGCGTCCGGACGATCTTCAACGTGCTCGGCCCGCTCACGAACCCCGCCGGCGCGGACGCGCAGGTCGTCGGCGTCTACGATCCCGACCTCGTCCCGACGCTCGCGAACGCCCTCGCGAATCTCGACGTCGATCGGGCGCTGGTCGTCCACGGTTCGGGACTCGACGAGATCGGGATTCACGACGAAACCGTCGCAGCGGAGGTCTCCGGCGGCGACGTCACCGAGTTCACCATCGAGCCCGAAGATCTCGGCCTCGACCGCGCGCCGATCGGGGAGATCGCCGGCAGTACGCCCGAGGTCAACGCACAGGACCTCGAAGGAATCCTGACCGGCGAGGTGACTGGAGCCAAACGCGACGTCGTCCTCGCCAACGCGGGCGCGGCGATCTACGTCGCTGGCGAGGCCGACTCGATCGAGGAAGGCGTTGAGGTGGCCACCGACGCGATCGACACCGGGGCTGCCGCCGCACGCCTCGACGCCCTTCGTGAGGCCTGAGCCGATGACAGGATCCGATTCTGCGACCGCCGATTCCGCGGCCGACGATCGTACGACTGACGCCCCCTCCCACCCTCGCGTGAAAATCTGTGGCCACACATCCAGTGAGAATCTCGCCGCGAGCGTGGCGGCGGGCGCTGACGCCGTCGGCGTGATTACCGCTGTCGACGTCGAGACGCCCCGTGAGGTCACGGTGCGACACGCTGCGGACCTCCTGGCAGCGGTTCCACCGCTCGTGACGGGCGTGCTCGTGACGATGCCCGAGACCGTCGGCGACGCCGTCGAGCTGATCGGTCGGACGAACCCGGATGCGGTGCAGGTCCACGGCACGCTCGACCCCGCCGAGGTCGCCGACCTCCGGCAGCGCGTCCACGTCGACGTGATCGCTGCGATCGGCGCCGACGAGCCCGCCCTCGCCGACTACGCCGACGCCGCTGACGCTCTGCTCGTGGACACCCCAACGGCGGACGGCGGCGGTGGCACCGGCCGCACGCACGACTGGACGGCGACCCGGAGCGCGACCGCCGATCTCGACGTGCCGGTGATTCTGGCTGGCGGCCTCGATCCGGCGAACGTCGCCGACGCGATCGAGACCGTCCGACCGTTCGGGGTCGACGTGGCCTCCGGCGTCGAATCCGAGGGCGTCCGCGCGAGCGAAGCGAGTGCGGTATCCGGCGAGCGAAGCGAGACGGATGCTCGTCAGGCCGACAGGTCTGACGGTGGCTCGGAAGGCGAGCGAAGCGAGTCTTCCGGCGGGAAGAAAGACCACGACGCCGTTCGGGCGTTCGTCCGGAACGCGCGAGCAGCGACCGCGGACGATCGCGACGCTGCGCCGGCCGCGGAGGGATCCCGATGAGTACCGAGCACGATCCGGTGCTCTCGATGGATCGGGAGACGTTCGTCGCGCACGCAGCGGGCGAGCGGGCAGACGACGCGGACGCGACGGCGTCGGATCCGGCAGTGATCCGCGTCGCGACCGAGCTCGACGCCGAAATCTCGCCCCTCTCGGCCTACGCCGCGCTGACCGGCCGGACGACCGACGCCGACACAGCCGATCACGCCTTCCTGCTGGAGAGCGGTGGGAAGACGGCCGCGAGCGACCCCGACGGCGCATTTAGACCGAGTCACGCGACGACGGACCGTCACGCGCGCTACTCGTTCGTCGGGTACGATCCCGAGGCAGTGGTGACCGTCGGCGACGACGGCGCCGAGGTCGACGTGCTCGGCGACGAGCGCTACGCCGATCTGATCGAGATCGGTGGCGACGACGTAGTCGACGAGCTCCGGGCCGCGATGCCCGACGTCCGGCGGGCTGGCTTCGAACACGGAGATCGTCAGCGGCTCGACGGCGGGCTCGTCGGATTCCTGGGCTACGACGCCGTCTACGACCTCTGGCTCGAGGAGGTCGGACTGGAGCGCCCCGACTCGCGCTTTCCCGACGCCGAGTTCGTGCTGGCGACGCGGGTCGTCGCGTTCGACGACGTCGAAGAGTCGATCGAGCTGGTGTTCACGCCGGTCGTCCGACCCGAGGACGACGCCGAGGCGATCTACGACGCGCTCACGGCGGAGGCCGAACGCGTGGAGGCGCTGCTTGCCGACGCCACGGCGCCGGACACCGGCGGGTTCGAGCGGGTCGGCGAGACCGCCGGTCCGCAGGCCGAGTACGAGGACGCGGTTCGGGAAGCGAAAGAGCACGTCCTCGACGGCGACATCTACCAGGGCGTGCTCTCCCGGAAACGCGAGCTCTACGGCGAGGTCGATCCGATCGGGTTCTACGCGGCGCTGCGCGAGGTCAACCCCTCGCCGTACATGTACCTGCTCGCGCACGACGACCTCGCGATCGTGGGGGCGAGCCCCGAGACCCTGGTGTCCGTGCGAGGCCAGGAGATCATGGTCAACCCGATTGCGGGGACCTGCCCGCGCGGGACCGGCCCCGTCGACGATCGACGGCTCGCCGGCGAGATGCTCGCCGACGACAAGGAACGGGCCGAGCACACGATGCTGGTCGATCTCGGACGCAACGACGTGCGGCGGGTGGCCGAGCCCGGCTCGGTGCGCGTCGACGAGTTCATGAGCGTGCTCAAATACAGCCACGTTCAGCACATCGAATCGACGGTGACCGCGACGCTCGCAGCCGAATCGGACGTGTTTGACGCCACGCGAGCGACCTTCCCCGCGGGCACGCTCTCGGGCGCGCCTAAAATCCGTGCGATGGAGATCATCGACGAGCTGGAGCTCGCCCCGCGGGGCCTCTACGGCGGCGGCGTCGGCTACTACTCCTGGAGCGGCGACGCGGATTTCGCGATCGTCATTCGGACCGCGACGGTCGAGTCCGGCGTCGATCCGGCCGACGCACCGGCGGCTGCCGGCGTTTCCCAGGACCGCACCGGCCCGCTCGACCGGGTCACCGTCCAGGCCGGAGCCGGGATCGTCGCCGACAGCGACCCTACCGCCGAGTACGAGGAGACCGAGTCCAAGATGGACGGCACGCTGGCCGCCCTCGAACGCATCAAGAACGGCGCGCAGCACCCCGACGGCGACACCGCCGATGCCGCCGGGGCCAGCGAGGAATCCGCGCAGGGCGGGGGCGACGGGGATGGCGCCGCCACCGGCGACGACGAGGCGCACCGCGACGAGGAGGAGCCGGCAGGCACCGACAACGAACCCGCAGCTGACGACCCCGCTGGTCAGGAGGTGAGCCGATGAGTGCGACCGATCGCGGCGAGGACGCCGCCAGCGACGCCACGGCAGCCGACGAGGATCGCCCGCTCGTCCTGTTCGTCGACAACTTCGACTCCTTCACCTACAATCTCGTCGAGTACGTCAGCGAACACGCCGACACCGCCGTCGTCAAGAACACCGCCTCGCTCGCGGAGATCCGGGAGATCGATCCCGACGCGATCGTCATCTCGCCGGGGCCGGGACATCCGAAGAACGATCGGGACGTCGGCGTCACGCTCGACGTGCTCATCGAGATCAGCCCCGAGGTACCGACGCTCGGCGTCTGTCTCGGGCTGGAGGCGGCGGTCTACGCCTACGGCGGCACGGTCGGTCGCGCGCCCGAGCCGATCCACGGCAAGGCGTTCCCGATCGACCACGACGATTCGGGCGTGTTCGCCGGACTGGAGCAGGGCCTGCGCGGCGGCCGGTACCACTCGCTCGTCGCGACGGAGATTCCGGAGGTTTTCGAGGTCACGGCGACCGCGGATCACGACGGCGAGGAGCTCGTGATGGGCGTGCGCCACCGCGAGCATCCAATCGAGTGCGTCCAGTTCCATCCCGAGAGCGTGCTCACCGCTGCCGGGCACGACGTCATCGAAAATTTCCTCGACGGGCTGTAGCTCGCGGTATCGCTTCGCCGACGCCCAGTACACGGACCGCTCAGACCAGCCCGAGCAGGCTCAGCGCGAACAGCGCCGCGACGACCACGATCGCGATCCAGAGCAGCTTCCACGCCACGGAGAGCACGGCGCGGCCGACCACGACGATGATCGCGACCACGACCAGCGCGATCAGCAGGCGGCCGAACTGTGTGTTGAGTGGCTCGGGGATCGACTGAAGTAGCGTGACTGGTTCCATACAGGGGGTGCAACCCCGCGTGGTATCTATCTTGTGGGGAGCTGGGTGGAGAGTGAGTGTCGGAAGTGGCTCGCTCCAGAGGAGCTGGAGTCACAGAGGGGCCAGTTCCGCACAAACTGGAGGCTGAATCTCGTGAGTCACCCTCCGTGAATTCGGTCGTCTCCCCCACGACCTCGACCATCGCCCCGTTGCAGGGGTGCGTTCTCCAGTCGAAATGAAGGGGGCGAATTGCCACACTGTGGCCAACCGATAGGTTTTGGTGTCGTGATCCGCCGCCCTGCCGCCTGCATGCGATTCTCCGATATTCTCGCCGAGTAGCTGCCAGCAACGTCCACTTTCACTCTCCTTTCCCGATCCTTATGTGCGGGGCTCACGTACGATTCGAACAGCGACGGCGGCGAGGACGACCGACAGAGGCGCTGGCAGGGGGTTAGAACCGCATAACCACCAGTATCTGCAACACCCTACGCTGTACTGCGATTTGCGCCACGCCACGGTACGCATACTTTATGTGGGATGCCCCAGAAGGAAGTCTCCGTCACCGACACCCAGAACGATGTCCCTAACACCACCCAAAACCGACCGACGGCACCGATTCGCTCGCGCGGGGGGCTCGGCATGAGCCAGCCCGACGCCTCCGCGGACGAGGTAACGCTCCCGATCAAACGCGTCGAGGGAGCGACCATGGAAGAGCGCCTGACCGGCAACGCGTACCACAACATCCTGCCGGCGCGCTACCTCCGCAAGGACGCGGACGGCGAACTGATCGAGCAGCAGGAGGACCTCTTCGAGCGCGTGGCGAAGAACGTCGCGCTCGCAGAGTCCGTCTTCGAGGCGCGCAAGCGCGATCTCGAAGTGACGGTTACGCCCGACCAGCTCAAGCCCGACCACCCGCGGCGCGACGAGCTCGCCGCGGAGGTCTTCGGCAAGGGCACCACCGTCGACAGCGACGCCGAGACGACGCTCACCGAGTACAACGTCAACAAGTTCGCCTACGAGTCGCTCGTCCCCGAACTGCCGTCGGCCGTCCAGAACCACGTCGAGTCCACGGCGAACGCGTTTCAGGACGCGATGGAGAACCTCTCCTTCATGCCGAACTCGCCGACGCTGATGAACGCCGGCGACGAGCTTCAGCAGCTCTCTGCGTGTTTCGTCGACTCTCCCGGCGACGACATCGACGACATCCACGAGACCGCCAAGGAGGCCGCGCAGGTCTTCCAGTCCGGCGGTGGCATGGGCTATGCGTTCTGGAAGCTGCGACCCTACGGCGACCCGGTCGGCTCGACTGGCGGTATCGCCTCGGGCCCGATCACCTTCATGCGGACCTTCGACCAGATGTGCGAGACGATCGCCCAGGGCGGCGCCCGACGCGGTGCCCAGATGGGCGTCATGCGGGTCTCCCACCCGGACGTCATCCAGTTCATCCACGCGAAGAACAAGGACGTCTCGCTGGCCAACACGCTGCGGCTGAACGACCCCGACGACTTCACGCACACCTCCTTCGCGGACGCGCTCGACGAAGCCCGCGAGCTCATCGACGACGAGGGGCGCGTGCCCGAGCATCTCCGTAACGCCGTCGAGGGCCACCTCTCGAATTTCAACATCTCCGTGGGCGTCACCAACGACTTCATGGACGCCCTCGAGAACGACGAGGAGTTCACCTTCACCAACCCCCGGACCGGGGAAGCACACATCGCGACGGAGGAGACCAAGGAGCTCTACGACATGTTCGGCCTCGGCGAGTACGTCGAGGTCGGTGAGGCGCTGTCGATCCCCGCCGACGAGCTCTGGACGGACATCGTCGAGGGCGCACACGAGAACGGCGAGCCCGGCGTCGTCTACCTCGAGCGGATCAACGAGGAGCACTCCTTCGACGTCGAGAAGCACGAGGACCACCGCATTCTCGCGACGAACCCCTGCGGCGAGCAGCCCCTCGAGGAGTACGAGGCCTGCAACCTCGGCCACATCAATCTCTCGACGATTGCGGCGACGGACGCGCCGGACTGGCGCGTCTGGTCTGAACAGCACGCCGACCGCTTCGACACCGAGGCCGAGGCGGTCGAGGCGTTCCTCGACGAAGCCGTCGACTGGGAGGAGTTCGAACGCCGCATCGCACTGGGCACCCGCTTCCTCGAGAACGTCGTCACGATGTCGGACTTCCCGGTCCCCGAGATCGAACAGAAGGTCCGGGAGATGCGCAAGATCGGGCTCGGCGTCATGGGCCTCGCACAGCTGTACATCCAGCTTGGCATGGAGTACGGCTCCGACGCCTCCAACGAAGTCGCCAGCCAGCTCATGCGCTCGATCAACCACGGCTCGAAGGAGGCCAGCCACGAGCTCGCCACCCAGCGCGGGCCGTTCTCGGAGTGGGACAAATCGAAGTTCGCTGACCCGACGGAGTACCGCGAGTGGTTCGAGCACCAGACCGGCCTCGACGCCGACGACTGGGCCGACGGGTACCCGATCCGCAACCACAACACGACGACGATCGCGCCGACGGGCACGACCTCGATGGTCGGCAACACGACGGGGGGCTGTGAGCCGATCTACAACGTCGCCTACTACAAGAACGTCTCCGACGACGTGCAGGGCGACGAGATGCTCGTCGAGTTCGACGACTACTTCCTGCGCGTTCTGGAGGAAAATGGCATCGACGTCGAGGCCGTCAAGGAGGAGGCTCAGGAGCAGATGGCCGAGAACGAGTTCGCCGGCGTCGACGGGCTGACGACCGTCCCCGACGCCATCGGCGAGCTGTTCGTCACCACCGGCGACCTCTCCGCGAAGCAACACGCCGAGATCCAGGTCGCCTGTCAGACCGGCGTCGACTCCGCGATCTCGAAGACGGTCAACGCGCCGACGGACTCCACCGTCGACGACGCCAAGGAGGTCTTCCAGTACATCTACGACCACGGCGGCAAGGGCGTCACCTACTACCGCGACGGCACCCGCTCGAAGCAGGTGCTCACCACGCGCGCCCAGAACGCCGAGTTCGCCGACATGGACGCCGAGGAGATCATCGCTCAGATTGAGGAGATCTTCGGCGACCTCGGCGAGTTCCTCGAGGATCCGGCGGTCCGCGACGCCGTCGAGTCCGACGTCGCCGAGGTCCTCGACGCGACGCCCGACCTCGCCGACCAGTACGCCGAGAAGCGCCCGCGCCCGGACGTCCTCCACGGCGTCACCCAGCGCATCGACACGGGCTACGGGAAGCTCTACGTCAACATCAACGAGGACGAGGACGGCCGTCCCTTCGAACTGTTCGCCAACATCGGCAACTCCGGTGGCTTCACCGCCTCCTTCACGGAGGCGCTCGCGAAGACGATCTCCACGGCCCTGCGCAGCGGCGTCGACCCCGACGAGATCGCCGACGAGCTCCAGGGCATCCGCAGCCCGAAGGTCGCCTGGGACAAGGGCGAGCAGATCCAGTCGATCCCCGACGCCATCGGCACCGCGATGCGCCGGTATCTCGACGACGAGATCGACAAGGCCTACCCCGACCAGACGAACCTCACAGAGCTCGAAGCCGGCGAGGAGGCCGAGGCAGCCGCGCCCGAGCCCGAAACTGACGGCGGCGCAGTTGCAGCCAGCGGCGCGGCGACCGAACCCTCGACCGGCTCCGAGGGCGTCGAGCGCGCCCAGGCCGATTCCGGCGGTGACCAGCAGGAACTCATCGACGCCGGTGAGAGCCCCGAGTGTCCCGACTGCGGTGCGCTCTCGCTCTACTACTCCGAAGGCTGCAAGACCTGCGAGTCCTGTGGCTGGTCGGAGTGCTAATCTGAGGTAGCGGTCGAAGTTTCGTTTCTATCCGCGTTTTTCGAGGCGCCACTCGCAGTCCAGAGTATTGCATCCGCGAGCGCCGTAGGCGCGAGCGGTTTCGTCCGAGAGAGCGAAGCTCTCTCGTGATCACGAAAGGCGCTTCGCGTCTTTCGAACGACTCCGAGCCGAGTGAATCGAGGCGCGGGCTTCCTCGCGAGCAACGCGAGCGAGGGCTCGCGGGAGCTCCGCTCCCGCGGTGTTTTTGGTCCAGATTTTTTCGAGGAGTGGTGTCCGCAGCGCCGAAGGCGCGAGGACACCCGACGAGAAAAAAGGTGGGCTCTAGTAAATGAGCTCGTCGTCGCTCTCGACCATGTAGAGCGTCCGCGCGGAGATGTTGACGGCGTGGTCGCCGACGCGTTCGAGATCGCGGATCGTCAGGAGGAGCCGCGAGACGTCCTGCATGATGGCCTCGATCTCGGACTGGGGCGGATCGGGGCCGACCTCGCGCTCGATGAGGTCGCGGACGACGGTTTGGCTGGCGCGTTCACACAGCTCGTCGATCTCGTCGTCGCGATCGGAAATGTCGAAGCAGGCGTCGGTGTCCTCCTCGGCGTAGGCCATCATCGCGTCCTCGACCATGGCGATGACGGCGTCGCCGAGTGACTGCACGTCGACGTCGGGGTACCGGTCCTGGTCGGCGTCCTCGGCGTAGCCCGCGAGGTTGGTCGCGAGGTCGCCGATCCGTTCGAGGTCGGTGATGACTTTGAACGACGAAGCGATGAATCTGAGGTCGCCGGCGACGGGCTGCTGGAGCGCCAGCAGGTCGATGCAGTCCTGTTCGAGATCCAGATAGAGCTGGTTGATCTCGTGGTCGCCCTCGATGACCGTGCGTGCGAGCTCCTCGTCCTTGCGGTCGAGGGCGTCGAGCCCGTCGCGGAGCCGCTCGAGGACGAGCTCGCTCATGTACAGTACGTCGTCGCGGAGGTCGTCCAGTTTCTCTTGATAGGATTCTCGTGCCATAAGGGAGGCTGCGTCAGTGAGGTTTGTTAGCCTTTCCGTGAGCCGGTACCCATCTGCGCCGCTCGGAGCTGGTCGGTGGGTCGGTCACCCGAACTTGCCGGTGATGTAATCCTCGACGCGATCGTCGTTGGGGTTCTCGAAGATCGTCTGCGTGTCGTCGAACTCGACGAGCTCGCCGCCGGTGAGGAAGACGGCGGTCTTGTCGGAGATCCGCGCTGCCTGCTGCATGTTGTGCGTCACGACGACGACGGTGTAATCCTCGGAGAGCTCCTCGATGAGGTCCTCGACCTTCGAGGTCGCGACGGGGTCGAGCGCGCTCGCGGGCTCGTCCATCAGGATGACCTCTGGGTCGGGCGCGATCGCTCGGGCGATACAGAGGCGCTGTTGTTGGCCGCCGGAGAGGTCGAGGCCGGAGGAGTCGAGCTGGTCCTTGACCTCGTCCCAGAGCGCGGCGCGTTTGAGTGCTTTCTCGACGGCCGCGTCGACGTCGACGTCCATGTCCTGAACCTCGAGGCCGTAGGCGACGTTCTCCTTGATCGACTTGGGGAAGGGGTTGGGCTTCTGGAACACCATCCCGATCGTCCGTCGGAGGGCGACGGGATCGACGTCCTCGTCGTAGACGTTCTTCCCGCGGAACCGCAACTCGCCATCGACGGTACAGCCGTCGATCAGGTCGTTCATTCGGTTGATACAGCGCAGAAAGGTGGATTTCCCACAGCCGGATGGGCCGATGATCGCCGTGACCCGGCGCTCGGGAATCTCCATCGTGGTCGGTTTGAGCGCCTGCTCGTCGCCGTAGTGCACCTCCAGATTCCGGGACTCGATGACGGTGTCGGATCTCACGGTGGATCCGCCGTCTCCCCCCGTCGAGACCGTGGTATCGATGAGAACGTCGTCTTCGTCGTCGGGAGTGCCCGACGCGTTCTGCTCCGTTCCCCCATCGTCCGCCTCGGCGGCCGTCGGTGGTGCTGTGTCGGTCATGACTGGATGCAGCGCGGGGTTCCCCGCCTCGCCGCGGAGTCGATCCGCTCGGTCAGATTTTGCGTCCATTGCTCTAAATATGCTACTATGATCCCTCCGTATGCATATATAGTGAGATATACCACTACCCCAGTCGACGTACCAGAGAGCGTCTATTCGACGTATTATCGCGCCATACACGGGATAGGTCGCGCTATATATGATCGGTTGTACTTATGTATCTCCAGTCTAAGCTGGAGGCATGGAGACGCGAAAGGTCCAGCTCACCGGGGGGTCGACGTTCACGGTCTCCCTCCCCAAAGAGTGGGCGACCGAGAACGGCGTCGAGGCGGGGAGCGAGGTCGAGTTCCACCACGAGTCCAACGCGCTCGTGTTGACCCCACGGCGCGAGTCCGGGAGAACCGAGGGAACGCTCGACGTCAGCGGGCTCGAGGGCGAGCGACTGACGCGGGCCGTGATGACGATGTACGTCAGCGGGTTCGACGTCATCACGCTGCAAGGCGACTCGATCTCGGCCGACCAGCGACAGGCGATCCGGGACGCTGCCCAGGGGCTCGTCGGCGTCGAGGTCATCGAGGAGACGAGTGATCGGGTCGTCGTGCAGGACCTGCTCGACTCCTCGGAGCTGTCCGTCGACAACGCCGTCACGCGGATGCGGCTCATCGCGCTCGGCATGCTGGAGGACGCGGTATCGGGGCTCCTCGAGAACGACGACGACGTCGCCGCGAGCGTCGTCGACCGGGACGACGACGTGGACCGGCTCTGGTTCGTCGTCTCACGCGTGTTCCGCGCGACGCTCCGGTCGCCGAGCGCGACGGAGGAGCTCGGACTGCCGCGGGAGGTCTGTTTCGACTACCACTCCAGCGCCCGGCAGCTCGAACGCATCGCCGACCACGCCGCGAAGATCGCCCAGTTCTCGAAGCAGCTCGAAGAGATCGACGACGACGTGGCGACGGCGCTGACCGAACTCCACGACGACGCCGCAGACGTCATCGACACTGCGATGGACGCACTGCTCGAGGACGACAGCGACCGATCGACGGAGCTCGCCAGGGAGGCGACGGACTCGATCCTCGCCATCGACCAGCACGCACGGCACATCGACGACCTGCTCCGGGAGCAGGATCCACAGGAAGCCCAGCACCTCGGGCTGATCGTCGACTCGCTCTCGCGAAGCGCGGACTACGGCGGCAACGTCGCCGAGACCGCACTGCAGAACGCAGCGCCGAAACCACCCTGAGGCCCGCGAGCGAAGCTCTTCGGTCGGTCGTCAATCGTACCAGCCTGCCGAACCGCAATCGGCACCGGCAGCAGTCACAGTACCAGTCACGGCCGCCCGATCCACCACGTTCTCCAGGGACTCACTCCATCGCCACCAGCAGCCGACGTTCCGCGCGCGGCGTGAGGACCGCCGAGGCGACGCCGGCGCCGATCATCCCACCGACGAGGACGGCCACGTCGACCGTCCCCGATCCGACGATGGCGTACCCCTGATAGAGCACGCCGAAGGCGAGCGCGCCGATCAGTCCCCAGAGCAGGGCGTGTTTGCGAGCCGGCTCCATTCAGATCGCCGCGATGGCCTCGATCTCGACGCCGGCCCCCTTCGGGAGCGCGTCGACGCCGACGGCGCTTCGCGCGGGTGGTTCGCGCTCGAAGTACTCGGCGTAGGCCTCATTCATTTCGTCGAAGTCCTCGATGTCGTCGAGATAGACCGTCACTTTGAGCACGTCCTGGGGCTCCGCGCCGCCCTCGGCGAGCACGGCAACGAGGTTGTCCAGTGCCTGCTCGGTCTGGGCGGCGATCGGCTCGCCGTCGAGGAGCTCGCCGTCCGGCGTCAGCGGGATCTGGCCCGCAGTGAAGACGATATCTTCGGTTCGAGCGCCCTGGCTGTACGCGCCGACCGCCTCGGGCGCGGCGTTGGTATCGATGATGTGCTTCACGTCCGGCAGTCGGGCCGGTCCGGCCTTAACGCTGGTGCGGGAACACTGCCCGTGGAGATCGGGACCGGACCGTCAAGCGGGACCGGACCGCGACGTGCAACGAGAACTGGCGGTCGCCACGCCTATGGTCACCTCCCGCCAACCGGCTGGTATGCGCGTGGAGTACGATCGCGAAATTTGTATCGGCATGTTCCAGTGCGTCGCGGAGTGGGACGCGTTCGAGGAGGATCAGGACGCGGGGAAAGCAGTGCTCGCAGACGCCGACGAGACGGAGGAGGATCTGTTCGTTCGAGAGGTGCCTGAGGGAGCCGAGCTCGACGCGAAGTTCGCCGCACGAGCCTGCCCGGTGGACGCCATCGCGATCTACGACGACGATGGCGAGCAACTGATTCCCTGAACGCGGGCAGATCGCGTCCGGCAGACGGGCCACTTAACAGCCTTCCGCGGCTGGTATCTATCGTGCCAGAAGCGCTCCTGATCGTCGGGCTGCTCGTCGCCGTCTTCGTCGGCTACAACATCGGGGGATCGACGACCGGCCCCGCGTTCGGCCCCGCAGTTGGTGCCGGCGTGATCTCGAAGGCGACCGCAGCCGCGCTGATGTCCGTGTTCTTCTTCGTGGGCGCGTGGACGATCGGCCGGCGCGTCGTCGACACGCTCGGGAGCGATCTCGTCGGCGATCCCGGCGTGTTCACGCTGGAAGCGAGTATCGTCGTATTGTTGTTCATCGGGCTGGCGCTGTTCGTCGGCAACTACGCCGGGGTCCCCGCGTCGACATCGATGACTGCCGTCGGTTCGATCGCCGGCCTCGGCGTGGCCACTGGCGAGCTCCAGTGGACGGTCATGGGCGAGATCGTCACCTGGTGGATCGTCGCGCCGGTCGTCGGCTTCTGGGTCTCAGGCGTCATCGGCCGGTACGTCTACCCCACGCTCAACAAGTGGGTCGCGCTGCACAGCACCGAGGGCGCGTTGGTAGAGGTGGACCGCTCGGGGGCGATCCCACGGCCCGTCCGTGGGCCGAACACCTCCGACAAGGAGATCGCCGGCGCGACCGTCGTCGTCTTCATCGGCTGCGTGATGGCCTTCTCCTCGGGAACGTCGAACGTCGCGAACGCGATCGCACCGCTGGTCGGCAGCGGCGAACTCGAGATGAACCCGGGAATCGTCATCGGCTGCGTCGCGGTCGCGATCGGTGCGTTCACCATCGCGCGGCGGACCCTCGACACGCTGGGCAACGACATCACCGACCTGCCGCTGACGGCCGCGATCGTCGTCGCGACGGTCAGTTCCGCGATCGTCGTCGCGCTCTCGCTGCTGGGAATCCCCGCGAGCTTCGTCGTCATCGCGACGATGTCGATCATCGGGCTCGGCTGGGGCCGGGCGACCCGCTCCGTGACCGTCTCCGAGGTCCGGAAGGGCGAAGAGTCGCCGCGGGTCTCCGTCGGCGCGCTCGCGGCGGACGAGCCCGGCGAGGCGGCCCCCGAAATCGGCGAGGAGGGCCCCGAGGACATTCCGCAGGCCTCGGACCTCTTCGACCCCGAGACGACCGGACGAGTCATTCTCATGCAGAACGTCGTCCCGCTGCTCTCGACGGTCGGGGCGTACGCCGCGTTCACGGTGCTGTACACCTTCTGGTGGTAGCTCCTCCCGCGGGCGCAACGGCGGCCAGTACACCCCAAACAGTTGGCCGGTCGAAGGGAGATCGGCGGTCGATCGTGCCGGCATTTATTAGGGATCCCCACCCGAATCAGACACGAACCGATGACCGAGCAGCACGTCTTCGCGGTCGCGAGCGGGAAAGGCGGCGTCGGGAAGACCACGACGGCCGTCAACGTCGCGACGGCGATCGCCGGCGGCGGTTTTCGCGTTGCCGTCGTCGACGCCGACCTCGGCATGGCCAACATGTCCGGCCTCATCTCGCTGGATCCCGGCGACGCGACGCTCCACGACGTGCTCGCCGGCGAGGCCCCGGTCGAGGACGCGACCTACGAGGTCGCCCGGGGCATCTTCGCGATTCCGTCCGGCGAGGAGCTCGACAGCTACGCCAAGACGGACGCCCGCGGACTCGGCGACGTCGTCGAGGATCTCCGCGGGCGCTTCGACTACGTCTTCCTCGACGTGGGCGCGGGGATCAGCCACGAGACAGTCCTCCCGCTCGGCGTCGCCGACGGCGTCATCCTGATCGCGACGCCGGAGCCCGCCGCGATCAACGACGTCGGCAAGACCATGGATCTCGTCGAGCGATCGGACGGCGAGGTGCTGGGGCTCGTGATGACGCGAACCCGCGCCACGGACGCGATCGACCCTGAGGACGCCGCGGAAGACCTGAGCATCGACCTGCTGGGGACCGTTCCCGAGGACGGCGCCGTCCGGGGCAGCCTCTACGCTGGCGTACCACTCGTCGTCCAGAATCCCGAGAGCAAGGCCTCGATCGGCTACCGTCGGATCGCCGCACAGCTCGCGGATCGGACCGAGGCGACCCAGCCCGCGACCGGCAACGCCGCGAGTCCCGAAGACGAGTGACGCTGGGCGGTTCCGTGACGAAGTGATCGCGACAGGACCGCAGCAGCCGTGCTTACATCGAGTCGGGAGCGGCGACGCCGAGGACGTCCAGCGCGTTCGCGAGCGCCGTCCGCGCGGCGACGACGGTGCCGAGGCGAGCCTGCTGAAGCTCGCCCTGCGCGTCGAGCACCGGGCAGGAGCGGTAGAAGGCGTTGAAGCGGTCGGCGAGCTGGCGGACGTAGGTCGCGACGACGTGGGGTTCGAGATCGTCAGCTGCCGCCTCGACGACCGCAGGGAGCCGCGCGATCGTGAGCAACAGGTCGCGAGCGGCCGGCTCCTCGAGGACGGCGGCATCGGCGGCGCTGCCGTCCGGAATGTCGACCCCCGCAGAGCGAGCTTCGTCCAGGATCCCACAGCACCGGGCGTGGGCGTACTGGAGGTAGGGTGCGGACTGGGCCTCGAAGTCCAGGGCACGCTCCCAGTCGAAAGTGATCGTCTTGGTCGGCTGTTTGCTGACGATGTCGTATCGCACCGCGCCGATGCCGACCTGTCGGGCGATCCGATCGACGTCCGCCTCGGTCAGGTCGTCGTCGCGGAGCCGCTCGGCAGCGCGAGACTCGTACTCCTTGCGGGCGCGCTCGACGGCCTCGTCGAGGAGATCGTCGAGGTCGATGCCGGTGCCCTCGCGGGTGCTCATCCCCTCGCCGCCGGGGAGATTGACCCACGAGTAGTGGATCGAGTCGAGCCGATCCGTGTCGTTGCCGAGCAGGTCGAGCGTCGCCTGGAGCTGTTCGGCCTGGAGCTTGTGGTCCTCGCCGAGCACCGTGACGGCGCGGTCGTAGGTGTCGAACTTCCACTCGTGGTGGGCGATGTCACGGGTCGCGTAGAGGCTGGTACCGTCGGATCGCTGGAAGACGAACTGCTTCTCGATGCCAAACTCGGAGAGGTCGAGCTGCCAGGCTTCCTCCTCGTAGACGGCCTCCTCGAGGGCCTGCATCCGCTCCATCAGCGCCTCGACGGAGCCGTCGAACATGAACCGGGTCTCCTTGACGAACTCGTCGAACTCCGCGGGCAGGCGGTTGAGCGAGTCCTGCATCCCCGAGAGCACCGTATCGACGACCTCGGTGGTGCGCTCGTAGGTGTCCTCGTCGCCCGCCTCCAGGCCCTGCATGATGGACTGAATCTCGTCTTCGGCGGCCTCGATGGTCGCCTCGTCGGCGTCGGGGTGGTCGCCGTCGAGGAACGCGTTGCCGATGCGGTAGTAGCGTACGAGATCGTAGTCGGGTTTGTCCCGCTCGGGGTCGGCGTAGCCGGCGTCGGCGAGGTCGTCCTCGTCGAAGGTTTCGTAGGCCCAGGTGAACGTCGCGATCTGCCGGCCGGCGTCGTTGACGTAGTAGTGGACGTCGACGTCGTAGCCGGCGTAGTCCAGGAGCCGGGCGATCGAGTCGCCGATGATCGGGTTCCGGGCGCGCCCGACGTGGACCGGACCGGTCGGGTTCGCCGAGGTGTGCTCGACGACCATCGTCGTGTCGCGGTCGGGGAGGGCACCGTAGTCGTCCTCGCTGGCAGCGGCCGCGATCGTTTCCGAGAGATACGCCTCGGAAGGGACGACGTTCACGTAGGGGCCCGCCGGCTCGATCCGGTCGACGTAGGTCAGATCGGCACAGTCGTCGGTCTGGTCCTGAATCGTCGCAGCGATCTCGCCGGCGACCTGTGGCGGCGGTGCGCCGGCCTCGCTCGCGAGTCGGAAGGCGACGCTGGAGGCCAGCACGGCGTCGACGTCCTCGGGCGGCTCCTCCAGTCCCAGATCGCCCGTCGGGTACCCCTCGGCGTCGAGGGCCGCCTCGATGGCCTCGGCGGCCTCCGCGCGAAGCTGTCTGAACATGGGGAGCGGTACTTCCGGGGCCGGTTTGAGGCTGTCGGCATGGGCGCGACGGCGTCACTGGCGTTCCGTCGTCGGAGCGGACGGCGGGGCAACGAACTGCTCGGCAGTGCCCCACCTTTCGGTGTGCTTATTGATTCTCGAACGGCTGTCGAACCTATGCAACGGCCCAGTCGACGCGACCTGCTGATTGCGGGCAGTAGTCTCCTTGCCGGCTGCTCCAGGCTGCCAGGGGACGGCGATGTCGGAGGGAGTGAGTCGGAGGGCGACGATACCGGAGGAGTCGAATCGGAGAGCGACGAGTCCCGTGGAAGCGGACCGGAGATCACCGAGCGGTACCCCTCCTGGCAGTACGACTGGCAAAACTCCGGGGCAGCGGTCGACGTCAGCGCTCCGCAGCAACGACCGTCGCTGCTCTGGGAGCGTGAGATCGGGCCAGGAAACGGTGGGGCAACGCCAGTGATTGCGGACGGGACGGCGTTCGTGGGGAACGGCGACAGTACCTTTTACGCGCTCGACGCTGCTTCCGGGGAGCCGAACTGGACCGCGGGGACCGGCAAGTGGATCCACTCGACCGCCGCGATCGACGGGGAGTTCCTCGCGTTCGGCTGTGACGATTTTCGAGTCCGCGCGTTTCACACCGACGGCACCGAGCGCTGGACGTACACCGCCGACTTCGAAATCTCGTCCGATCCGGTGTTGACCGACGAGCTGGTCATCGTCACCGATACCGACGGGCTGGTGTACGCGATCGAACGGGAGACGGGGGACGCCGCCTGGACCCGAACGCTCGAAACGGACTCGTCGGGCCATATGTACTCTCCGGCCCTGGGACCGGAACGGCTCTACGTTGGCAATCACGACACGACGTGGGCACTCTCACCGGACGATGGCAGCACCGTCTGGAGCACCGACGACGACCGGCCAGTCGGCGGATCACACGCCGTCGTGGACGGGCGGATCGTCGGAGTGACGTTCGCCGGCTTTGGCGAGGAGCGGGGGACCGTGCACGCCCTCGACCCCCAGACTGGAGCGGTCCAGTGGTTCCACGAGCTCGACCAACAGTATCCGAGCGACGCTGCCGTCGTGGAGGAGACCGTCTACGTCAGCGATCCCGACGGGCTCGCCGCCCGTTCGGCGTCCGACGGAACCGTCAAGTGGCGCGTTCAACTCGGCGGGGGCTGCGGTACGCCAGTCGTCGCCGACGGGACGGTGTACGTCGGTTCGAGCAGTGGCATTCACGCCATCGACACGGACGGGACCATCCGGTGGAAGACGGACGCCGTGACGGGCGACGCCGGTATCGCGATCGCCTCGGGGACGATCTTCACGAAGCAGGAGGAACGGCTCTACGCGCTCCAGTAAAGAAGCGACCGTTCGAGTGCATCGGCACTGCTCGTCGGCTGGCCGCCCGACTCACTCCTCGCGGGAGCCGGTCACGACCACCGGCAGTGAGGTCTCTCGGATGACGTCGAGTGCGACCGAGCCGAAGACCGCTTTCCCGACGGCCGAACGCTCCCGGCCACCGACGACGATCGACTCGAAATCGCCCTCCTCGGCGGCCGAGACGATCCGCTTCGAGGGATCGCCGCTGTCGTCGCGAATCTCGATCTCGACGCCCGCCTCCTCGAGACGCTCGGTGGCCCGCCGTACGGCCCCGACGCGCGTCGCCGTGTTGAAGCGCTTGTGCTCCTCGGGAACGTCGCCCGTCGTCTCGTCGAAGACGAAGAGGATCGTCGCCGACACCGACTCGGCGGCGTCGGGGAGGTCGGCGACGTAGTCGGCCTGGGCGGTGGCCCGGGATTCGTCCGTGTCAATAGGCACCAACACTCGGTACATGACGTCTCCTACGGAGACCCCGTCGAAAAGTCCACCGACGAGTGTTTCAGCGACGGACGACCGCCGGCGTTTTGGGGGTCGGGGCCGTCGCCGACGATATGAGCGACGGGCCCAAGCAGGTTGACGATCCCGACTACCACAGCGTCAATCACACGGCGGCCCAGACCTGCGGCTGGACCAAGAACGCCCTCAACGGTGAGGGCACCTGCTACAAGCACGCCTTCTACGGCATCCGATCACACCGCTGCATCCAGATGACGCCGGTCGTCAAGTGCAACGAGCGCTGCGTCTTCTGCTGGCGCGACCACGCCGGCCACGCCTACGAACTGGAGGGCGTCGAGTGGGACGACCCCGAGGCCGTCGTCGACGCCTCGATCGAGCTCCAGCGCGAACTGCTCAGCGGCTACAAGGGCAACGACAACGTCCCGACCGAGCGCTTCGAGGAGGCGGTCGAGCCACGCCACGTCGCGATCTCGCTGGACGGCGAGCCGACGCTCTACCCCTACCTGCCCGAGCTGATCGAGGCGTTCCACGACCGCGGACTGACGACGTTCCTCGTCTCCAACGGTACGCGCCCGGAAGTGCTCGCTGAGTGTGACCCGACGCAGCTCTACGTCTCCGTCGACGCGGCGGATCGCTGGACGTTCGACCAGACGGTGAAAGCCGTCGAGGACGGCGCCTGGGAGAAGCTGATCGACACGATGGACGTGCTCGCAGAGAAAGAGGAGACCAGAACGGTCCTGCGCACGACGCTCGTCGACGGCCACAACATGCGCGATCCGGACTGGTACGCCGCGTTCTATCGGCGCGCGGATCCGGACTTCGTCGAGCTGAAAGCCTACATGCACGTCGGGCACTCTCGCGGCCGGCTCGACCGCTCGAATATGCCCGAGCACGAGGCGGTCGTCGACTTCACGCGAGAGATCGGCGAGCACCTCCCCGAGCACGACGTACTGAAGGATCGCCCGCCGTCCCGCGTGGCGCTGCTCGCTCGCGAGGAGGAGACCTGGGTGCCGAAGCTGCAGGCCGACTCCGCGTTCTGGGACGAGGCGGCCGACGACGAGGAGCGCGCCGACGTCGCCGGCGACTGATCGCCGGCTGGCCACGGGTGCCGATCCGTTGCCATCCCCCTGCCCAAACCATGCTCCGTGCGGACGTCGTCTCTGTGGTCGAGAGATCCCGACCCAGCCCCAGCTCTCGCTCGCGATGGTGCTCGTCGTCCCGTCTGCGGCCGGGTTCGCTACCGCAGTGACTGTGCGACCACCGCTGGCTCTTTAGTTCGCGACACCCAAGGTACGGGTCGTGACGGTCGCTCCAGACGCCGACGGTATCCGCGTCCGCCATGTCGAGCGGGCGGACCTGCTCGCCGTCCACCGCATCGAGCGAGCGGCGTTTCCCACGCCGTGGCCGTTCGAGGCGTTCGAGCGGTTCGTGGAGGCACCGGGATTTCTCGTCGCCGTGGAGGCGCCAGAGGACGCGGTCGCACCCAGCGCAGACGGGGGCGCGGGAGAGCGAGCGACCGAGAATGCACCCGGCGACGGGGATGCGGTCGACGCTGCAGATGCGATCGACGGTGCGGACGCAATGGGGAGTACGGGCGCAATTAACGGGGCGGAGGCCGACAGTTGGGACGCCGCCGACGCTGGTCAGAAAGAGGAGGGGAAGGAAGCCCCGTCGAACGTGATCGACGACGGCGGCGTCGTGGGCTACGTCGTGGCGGAGGTGACACCTAACCACGGCCGGGCGTTCGGCCACGTCAAGGACCTCGCGGTGCATCCCGACCACCGCCGGCGAGGGATCGCGAGCACGCTCCTCGAGCGTGCCATCGTCACCGTCGCCGGACATGGCGCAGCGTCCGTGAAGCTGGAGGTCCGCGAGGACAACGATCCCGCGCGAACGCTGTATCGGGAGTTCGGATTCTCCCCGATGCGCAGACGCGAAGGGTACTACGAGGACGGGGAGGACGCGCTCGTGCTCGCCCGGGAGCTGTAACTTTTTGCCTGGCCGGAGCGAGGCCCAGACATGGCCTACGTCTGCCCGGTCTGTGAGACGCTCGCCCCCGATGGCGAACATCTCGCCCACCATCTCGCGATCGTCGCGATGACCCGGGGCGGCGAGCACGAGGACTGGCTCGACGCGAACGCCGGACCGTCGGCAGGCGACCACGCCGAGGACTGGCGCGAAGCGAGTCCCGAGGACCTCGCGAGCATCACACTCGACCACGCGGAGTCGGTCGAACACGATCTCGTCGACGAGAGCGCCGGCGACCATCCCGACGCGGGACACCACCACGGCGAGTCACACGATCACGGCCAGAGCGGCGGTCGAGGGGGCCAGCCCGGCGGTCGAACGGGCGGCGAGGCCCAGAGCGAGGATGCCGCGGCCGTGCTCGCCGAAGCGCGAGAGATCACCGAGCAGATGCTCGACGACGGTGAGGAGACGGACGGTGCGGACGGCGAGGGCGACGGACGCGACGAGGAGAACGGAGGCAACGGATGCGGCGATGGCAACGAGGGAGGCGAGGACGGCAAGCGCGAGGAGGGAGACGAGAGAATCGATGGCGAGGCGGCCGAAACCGACAGCGACGAGTAGCCCCACGCGCCACCATCGCCCATGGAGACGACCGGACGGCTCGCGCCGACCGATCCAGCGGACGCCCGAGCAGCCTACGAGGAGCTTGCGACGCCGGCCTCCGTCGTGACGAAAGAGGTCGCCAGAGCGCTGGAGATCGAGGAGTTCCAGGACCGCATCTCGCCGGAGGTCATCGTGACCGCCCGGGACGCGATGTTTGCTTCGTATCTCACCGTGTCCGTTGGGACGCAGGAGGCCTTCGAGGAGTGGCGCGAGAGCTACGACGGCGAGGTCGTCGTATCCGGGAACGACGCCGTCGACAACGTCGTCTGGCACGAGTTCGACGGCACCGCGCTCGCCGCGACCTTCCACGAGGAACAGGACGCGGCCGTCGCGACCGTCCGCAGGCAGGCGTTCAATCGGTGTTATCGCGAGCTGTTCTACCCCGACGAGTAGCGGTTTCGTCGGCACGGTTCGCTTACTCAGGGATCTCCTTCGTGTGATGGTGGGGTCGATTGTGCCGACACGGACGATATCGACGCGACCGCAACCGACAGTCCGGAAGCCCCCTCCCGCTCGTCGGTTCTATCTCACTGTCGTCCGAGAGATCTTCGATCTCTCGTGATCACGAGAGGCGCAGAGCGCCTCTCGAACGACGCTCCTCGCCTCACTCGCTCCGCTCGTTCGGCTGCGGTGCTTGCATCGGTAGAACACGACGAGCGGTCGGCCCCTTCCAGTCCCACCCGTCGTTCGTTCAGTCGAGCGAAGTCCCGGTGGTGAGCCAGGGTGCGCGTTTCTCGGGATTGAGTCGAGCGGACGCAAGACGAAGCCGATCGGAGCGCGCTCCCGCTGTCCGGGATTCCGAGCTTGGAGTATCGGCCCCAACGGGAGAGCCCGAACCGTTCGACTGCCAGTTCCATTTTATAGTTCCCGACCGCACGTCCGGACGATGAAGCTGGGCATCCACGAGTCGGTCGAGGCGGTGTTCCCGCCCGCGGAGCTACGAACCGCCCTCGACGACGCCGACGGGGTCGAGGCCGAGCTGATCGGAGACGACCCCATCGCGCTGGGCGCCTGCGACGGCGTCGTCACGTTCGCCTACCGCGAGTACTTCCTCGACGCAGTCGAGTGGGTCCACTCGATCCAGGCGGGCGTCGATCGGTTCCCGCAAGCCGAGTTCGAGGCCGAGGGCATCACGCTCACGAACTCCACCGGCATCCACGGCGAGAGCGTCGGCGAGACGGTCCTCGGCTACATGACGGCGTTCGCGCGAAACCTCCACGCGTACCGTAGCGCCCAGGAGCGATCGGAGTGGGCAGATCCGGCGTGGGATCGCCCGTTCACGCTCGACGGCGAATCCGTTTGCGTGGTCGGCCTGGGAACGATCGGGCAAGGCGTCGCCGAGCGCGCGACCTGGATGGGGATGGACGTTCGGGGCGTCCGGCGCACGCCGGACCCGGTGCCGATCGTCGACGAGGTATACGGCCACGAGGGGCTCCACACCGCGCTGATGGACGCCCGATTCGTCGTACTCGCGGTGCCGCTGACGCCGTCGACCCGCCGGATGATCGGCCCCGCGGAGCTGGCCGCGATGGACGACGATGCATACCTGATCAACGTCGCTCGCGGTGGCGTCGTCGTCCAGGACGCGCTCGTGAGCGCGCTGGAGGAGGATCAGCTCGCCGGCGCCGCACTCGACGTGTTTCAGGAGGAGCCACTTCCGGAGGAGTCGCCGCTCTGGGAGATGGACGAGGTGATCGTGACGCCGCACTCGGCCGCGCGAACGCGTGACTACTTCCGCGATATCGCCGACATCGTCCTCGACAACGTCGAGCGGCAGGCGGACGGGCTGACGCTACGGAACCAGATCGTCTGAGCCCGGCTGCACGTACGGCTGCCCACTGTCGGCGAGAAGGACCCGGCGTCGACAGCGACGCAGGATGTTCTGATGATATACGACCACGACTGCCGATGGCCACCGCCCCTGTCGTCGGCGTTCCCGCCCTGAATCCCGCGAACTACTAGCCGTCCAACCCCTGCACAAGTGTTACCGGGGAAGTGGACGCCTGTTCAGGGGTGAACAGCAAGGTTGAACAGTGCGGACGAAGAATTTCCGGTTGATGCCTACCGTAGAATACCTCAACTACGACGTGGTGGACGACGAGGGCTGGGACATGTACGACGACGACGTCTTCGGCGAGGCCGCCGATATGGACCTCTCGGACGAGGACTACGGCACCCTCGACGTGAACGAAGGCGAGTACATCCTCGAGGCCGCCGAGGCCCAGGGCTACGACTGGCCGTTCTCGTGTCGTGCCGGCGCCTGTGCGAACTGCGCCGCCATCGTCCTCGAGGGCGACATCGACATGGACATGCAGCAGATCCTCTCCGACGAGGAGGTCGACGACAAGAACGTCCGCCTGACCTGCATCGGCAGCCCCGCTGCCGACGAGGTCAAGATCGTCTACAACGCCAAACACCTCGACTACCTGCAGAACCGCGTCATCTAACGTACAGCGTTCGACGTACGTTTTACAATTTTTATGAATTAACACCACGGTTAGTTGCAATTACCTGCATTTGAAGGGTAGAGGACCTCTATCTCTACTCTGAACAAATGGGCGTAACTGCGGACAGAATATAATCTTCCCGTAGCCGTTCGAGAGGGAACATGAGATCTTTCAGACTGTCGATTGAATAGATAGTTACACGGCTGAATTTGCCCTGAATATCAGACTGATAGAAAGTACGAACGTTTGGCGGCGGCCCCAGCCGATGAAACATCCACGTTACGCCCGACAATACCGGAGATATACTGGTAGATTCGATTCCGGCGCAAAGTACGGATTCCAGTCCTCATACGGCGATCCGTATCCAGGACACCTTCGGTAGAGCATCCTAGGCAGTTTCTCATGCAGGCCCTGAGGCGTCAAAGTTTGAGCGTCGCAAGGTCCTCTGTTGGAATTCTATTCGTTCAACACCCCCCGACTGCAAAATCCGGTAGGTAGGTGGGCTGCACCCTACAATTATCATTTGTGGGTGGATACGGTAACGTATCGTGAATACCCCGTCTCTCCGTGGGTATGGAGCGGCGATTACTGTCGGTGTCGCGGTCCTCAGTATGGGAATAATAGCGCTCGGCTTCATCATACCCAACCGACTCTTCGAGAGCACTGTGGGGCTCGTCGCCTTCTTGCTCGCCGGGCTACTGATAGTCGTCTGCGCAGTGCTTGCGAATATCTACGACCTCCGTGGGATTATCCACGACGAATTCGGCTGATCACTCACTGAACGCGCGTCTCCGTTACTGCGCTCCGAGTCCGGGGCAGTTCGATACGCTCGTCGAGAAGCATCGGTACGGCGTGTTCTTACCGGATCGATAACATGGGCGGCTTCTCTCCGCCTACCTTTTTGGCTACAGCTGGATTTCGAATCAGAGAGATTTGACGGAGCTTGCAACGTGCAATCCGAACCGTTCACCCGGTCTTCAGTTCCAATGTCTCATAACATGCGCCAATCACAGTTATCGAAAACAGCAGTAACAATGAGAGGTCATAGAGAGTGTTGACCGTTGGTGTCCCGGTCGTGACGAACTGTTGTAACGTATCCCATTGGAGTGACGCGAAAACGACACTCAGTAAGACGAGTGAGAGTACTTCACGCCATCGCAGGATCCTATCGATCATGGGTCGAACATTGGCTGACTACTGTAGAATTCTTGAATTCGGATCCGAAGACGATCAGTCGAGAGCGTTGTCCACCTTCGCCAAGACATCGTCCGTCTTCTCCGGGTAGAGCATCGCCACGAGCGTCCCAACGGCGATGCCGCCGACGATCCCCGGCCCCACGTCTTGGAGGAATAGAGACCCATAGACGCTGCCGATCACCGCTCCGACCAGCATGGCCATGACGATCCGTCGCTCGTCTGTATCTTCCTCGCTCTCCGACATCGTAGAACATCGTAATCACGGGATCGGCAAAAACCTGCGGCGAGTGTTGCAGAGCGTGAGATCGTTCGCACCAATTCTTGATTTGACCGTCTCTTAGATTATGGTATGCTCGATGGAAGTTCGATCGCTATCGAATGGATCGCAAGCGGCGCGCTCGTCACGGCGCTGGGTGCGCTCATCAAATTTGCCGGGTGGACGTGGTTACTGGCAGGGTACAGCGAATCCACCTCAACGGTCCCTGACGACGTGGTGCGGGATATAGCGGGGAGCACGATTTTGCGCGTCGGCATCGCCGTCCTGCTCATCGGGGTCATCGGGTCGGTCGTGGAGCTTCCGTCGTACGTTGCGATGGCGGTCCTGGCGGTTATCCTGCTGGCCGTACTGCGGCTGCTCTACCAGCTGAACATCAAGCAACCGCAGGCCGCCTAACCCTGACGAGGGAGACGGCCGGGCGTCAACCAACCCCAATCCAACTTCTTTACGAGTAGACGCCAGGGAGTCATTTCGCGTCGCACACGGGGGACTTGTGAGGAAGAGAGGTTATCGAAGCAGTGGCCAGTCGGCAAGGTCGTGATCAATCCTGCGCAGGTGATTCACCAACTGTCGTCAAGAACCAATCGATCACTGCGAACCCAATCGAGAGCACGACAGTGTACAGGACGAATTCCGTCAGGATGGGACGAAGCGTCGTTGCCTCGCCAGTGTAGAAGGCGAAGGCGGTGAACAACATTGCGGCGGCGACTGCCTTCTGCACGTATTCGGGAACCGCTTCTCGGACGTCCATGCTGAATACTACCTGCTCGTGGATCAAAATACGTTGTCATCGCACCGCTGATTATGCCCAGTTTAGAATCGAGTTCCGCACTGGAAGGTGCCGATTCTCGTCCTTCAACGAGACTGTGACGGGCACACATTCAGCCTCTGCAACACGGACCCTGTTTTTATGTTAACAGGCCGTCAATATCGTGATATGAACTGGGAACACCGATCGATCCTCCGTGAAGAACTCCTGCGCAGCATCGCGTGGCTCGGGCTCGGCATGGTCGGCTGGCCGATCCTCGCCACAGAACTCGCCTGGCTGGAGCCGTCTGTGCTAACTGTCGTCGTATTCCCGCTCCTCACCTGGGCCGCACTCACGGCGACGTTCGTCGGTTTGCGGATCGCAGCCACCGGCGACATGCAGGTCACCTCGCCTGAGGGACTCTCCACCAGTCTCGTGCTCGGTATCATGCTCGGCGGCGTTGGCGCGGTGTACCTCGTCGCCCTACAAGGGTATGCGGCGCTGTGGGTGACGACCGGGTACGTCGCGGTGACACTTGCAGCGATCGCGTGGCACTGGTACGTTCGACTACCGGAAACGAGGCCGGGGAGCCCGGTCTGAGTACCACAACCACTGCATCCACCAATGGCAGGAATAGGTTTTTTCGGCAGGCTCAAGATCGGCTTCGGCATGGCGCGGCGGAGCGGACGCGTTCTGAAAGCACACCCGAAACTACTCGTCTTTCCGCTCATCGGCGGTGTCGCCGGCATCGCGTTCGTCGCCACGCTGTTCGGAGGCCTCTTTCTCACCGGATCGGTGTTCGAAAACCCGGGACCGGCGGTCTACGTCGCGTTGTTCGTCGCGTATCTCGTCGAGACGTTCATCGCGTCGTTCTTCACCGCAGGGCTGGTCGCCGCGACGCGGACCGCGTTCGTCGGGGAGGAGCCATCGATCCGTGCTGCGCTCGCCGCCGCCTGGAAGCGGAAACGACAGCTGGTAGCCTGGTCGCTCGTCGCCGCAACAGTCGGCGTGCTCATCCGACTCATCCAATCCGAAGAGAGCATCGGAGCCCAAATCATCGCGGGGCTGTTCGCGGTCGCGTGGGGCCTGATGACCTACTTCGTCGTCCCGGTGATCGTCTTCCGCGACCCGTCGCTACGGGGAATGTTCACCGAGAGTGCGAGCACGTTCAAAGAGACGTGGGGCGAATCGCTCGGCGCGATGGGAGCAATCGACCTCGTCACACTTCTGCTGGTCGCACTCGGCGTCGTCCTCGGCATCATTACGCTCGTCGTCACCGCCAGCCTCGGAGCCGTGGGGCTATTGGCGACAGTGCTCATCGGCGGGACAGCCGTCCTGACCGGGCTCCTCGTCGGCAAAGCGCTCAGCGGCGTTGCGAAAACCGCGCTGTACGTCTACGCCACCGACGGTACCGCGCCCGAACACTTCGAGGACATGGACTTCAGCAGGCTAACCGGCGACGACTCCTCGTCCTCCACGAGCGGACTGCGAGACCGAATCGGCGGCTCCAGTCGCGGGCCAGGCGGGCGTATCTAACCGGTTAGAAGGCCGTTTAGAGAGATGTGAGGAGACCACTATTGACAGCAATCAACCCGTCTGCGCTCGATTCATTTCGCTCCTGAAGTGTAGGTTCGTGCCACCAAACAGATCCAGCCTGACCCCATCTTCCTCATCCGGAACTCCTCCCGTCCTGAAACTTGGACGACCGATCAAATGGCAGTTCGAGTCCCAGCAGACACACGTTTATGACCGATCCCGCGGCGAACCCGGGCCATGCCGAAAACCACCGAAATACTCGGCGACGGCGGCGACGCTATCCGCGTCCTCTCCGGGGACTGCACGGTCGTCGCCGACGGCGACCGACGCGAGGAACGACGCAGCCTGGTCACTGTAATAATGAAGCCCGACGAAACTACGGCGAGATCGTTCGAGCGAGTGCATGGTTCGGTCAGTTCCGCGAGCTCGTGCTGAACTGCGCCATCAGAAACGTCGAGCTCACGCTTAGCTGCTCAAACGCATGAATTCAGGCGTCTAAACAAGGCCCAGTTGTCTCCATCGCGTCTGCTTCTGACGTACACTCGCCAGCAATCATTGACTCTTCTTCTCCGTCATCAATGACGACCGTACTAGTGTAGATGCCATCGTACTCAGAACTGCGCTGCCCTACACGTCGTACATACAGGGCGGTAGACGCAGGGCTCTCGAACTGGAACTCGAACATTGTGTCCTCGTATCGTCCGTTTGCTGTGTGAATCTGCCAGGCGTCAGGGACGTTAATCGAGTGTGTCATACTCAGTGGCTGAGTCCTACTGATCCTGTCTCGTTGTGGACGCTTCGGCGAACGCTCGCAGACGCGTCACGTCGACAATCTCTGACAAGGTGTCGATAGCCTGAGCAGCGTCATTTCGTCCCCGCTCCGCCTGCATACGGAATTGTGACTCATCGAACGTGGGCGGGACAACCATCGCCTCGGTTGGATCCATATCGAGCACGTAGTTGATCTGCCTGGCGGTACTGAGCCCGCGACCGAGTCGTTCGCAGTGTCGGCGAACCGGTTCGTCGACACCAGCCAGCGTCGCTCCAAGGGCGGCAGCACCTTCACCGAGAGTCCCCGCAGTTTCATCGATATAGATCGCCTGATCCTGCTCTGTGGATCCGGCCGCGTTGTAGGGGCGCGCAAATGCCTCCGTGATTGTTTCGAGAACTGTAGTCAGTGTCTCGAAACAGTCACCCGACGAGGAGGCGGGTACTGTACGGAGTGACGAGAATGCCGCCGAAGACAGGCAATCACCGGCCAGCAGCTCTGCTGTCGGATCCAGTGTAAGCGAATGCGCGGGTTTGTCGGCAGGGGTGACGAGTAGCCGACTTCGGAGACGAACGTATCCCCGGAGTAGTTCGATCGCGGCGGCGGCAGGAAGGACCTCCTCACGGTCCTGGCGATCTGACAGTGAATCGGATACGGTCACCACCAGTTGTCCGTACCACCTGTCGGGGGTATCGTCCAGTACATCTTGGAGGAGCGGGAGATTGACCTTGACCGTGTTACTGAGTCCCTGTTCAAAGTAGCGCTCGATCCGTGAGGGGTGGACAGGGTCTGTGTCAGTCATCGGGTTTAGTCATCACTTGCTGCTGTCTCGGCACTGTTCTTGTCGAGGTCGATTTTGGATTCGGTCAAGTCACTCTCGCGCCACGTGCCGCGCCGGTACCATGCGTAGGCGATGATCGCTCCAATGACGTTCGAGACCGCGAACGACAGCCAGATGCCGGTTTCGCCGAGCGGTCTCGATGCGACCCAAGCGATCGGGAAGCGGATGACACCGAGCATCAGTACGGAGATGGCGGCGGCGGTGAGGGTCTTCCCTGCACCGCGGAAACTGCCGGTGTAGGCACGCATGACGCCGATCAAGCCGAACGTCAGTGCGACGTACCGGAGGAACTCCGTTCCGATATCGACGACCTCGGCACCCTCCGCCTGGTCGGCACCGACGAACACGGAGACGATGGGTTCCGGGACGAGAAAGACGACGATGCCTGCGACAGTGAGCACGCCGAAGAGGACTTTCGCCGCCACTCCCGCTGCTTGTGCCGCTCGATCGGGTTTGTTCGCGCCCATGTTCTGTCCGGTCATGGTTTCGACCCCGCGAGCAACGGCGATGGCCGGAAGGAAGATGACAGAGAAAATGCGTGTTCCGATACCATACGCGGCGACCACGGTGTCGGGGAACATCGCAACGATAACCAGCAGGAGGTTCATGGACAACGCTCGACCAGTGCCTTCGATAGATGCTGGCAGACCAATCCGGAAGAGGCGACGGAGATACGAAAGATCGGGAACCATGTCGCGGAGGTGGATCTGGAGGCCACGGTTGCCGCGGAACATGATTACCAGGCCGACGATCAGCGCGACAGCTCGTGAGAACACGGTCGCGATTGCTGCGCCCTGGATGCCCATTTCGGGGAATGCGACAGTGCCGACGAGCGGGGCATTCTCGACGACCGTCCACCCAAAGATCAGGAAGGGGTCGATGATGATGTTCAGCACGACAGACCCGAACATCACGAGCATCGGCGTGATCGTGTCGCCGTATCCGCGCATCAGCGCGATGAAGACGGCGAACCCGAACATGAACAGCAGACCCAGAGAGATCACTTCCATGTAACTCGTCGCGAGCGGCAACACGTCCTGGGAAGCACCCATGACGCCGAGGAACGTGTCGACGCCGAGGTACCCGATGATGCCGAGAACGAGCGAGGCGATCACGGCGAATGTGACCGTCTGGGAGGCGGCGTACTCGGCCTCGCGCTCCTCATCGGCGCCGGTATACTGAGCCACGAGGACGCTTCCGGCGACGGAAATGCCCATTCCAAGCGATATGAGCAGAAACACCATCGGGAACGCGAAACTGATTGCTGCGAGGGCGTCAGTGCTGTACTGGCCGAGCCAGAACGTGTCTGCGAGATTGTACGCGGTCTGGAAGAGGTTCGTGACGACGATCGGCATCGACAGGAAGAACAGCGGCTTCCCGATGCCACCTGACGTCAAATCGAACTCCTCTGGGCCCTTGAAGAGCGACGTGATGCGGCTGAAGCGACCCATTACAGTGCGATCTGGGTGTGGTCGTTGTCGAGCAACTGTCTCTCGATGTATCTGCTCATCGTAGTGTAGATTCGGTCAGTGGAGTGGTTGGTGACGACGTGGCAGGTCTGTGCGCCGCAAATAGTCGTTGTGAGGAGCTCCGCAACCGAGACTGGATCGATGGTTTCCTCAAACTCGCCGCTGTTAATACCGGCCGCGAGAATCTCTTGGAGCTGCTCGCTCAGGAACTCGTCGAATTCTGTGAGGTGTTCCTGCAGGACGGAATTGTACGGGGCCTGCGCCTTCAACTCGAGCAGTACTAATCGGAACTCTCTCTGTGCCGGATCAGTGTCCGTGGCGAGTAATTCCTGCAGGAGCGTATCGAGTTGTTCGCGGGGCGTGTCACCCTCAACAGAGTTTATTCGGTCGGTGAATCGATCGAAGAATTTGTCGAGCAAGGCGGCAAACACCCGGTGTTTGGAATCGAAGTGGTAGTAAATAGACGCCTTGCTCGTGTCTGCCTCGGCAGCGATATCCTGGAGTGTGAGATTCGCGTAGCCGTGCCTACAGAGTGCACGATATGCTCCATCCAGGATCTCGGTGGCTGGTTCGTCCGCCATGAAACACACACTACTTACTAACTGATTAGTCAAAAACATTTGGAAGTGCGAACGGGCCAGGACATACACGCTATTACGGAATGGAACCACGTTACAAGCGAGATCTTTCGCCATCAGTTCTAACGGGCAGGTCAAAACAATTATCTGGCGCAGTCCAAATGTGGTACTAATGGTCGAATCGCCGGAACGGACCGCGTCGGATCCTGACGAGGAGATCATGCGTGCGACCTACCGGGCACTTCGGGAACACGGTTACGCCGACCTCACGATCAAACGAATCGCCGAGGAGTACGGGAAATCGACCGCCGCCGTTCATTACCACTACGACACGAAGGACGAGCTGCTGGCGGCATTCCTGGATTATCTTCTCGATCAGTTCGTCGATACGATTCACGACGTCGAGACGACCGATCCGGATCAGCGACTCGAACTCCTGCTCGACAGATTACTGGTCGACCCGCAGGATCACCACGAGATGTTGATCGCGATTCTGGAGATGCGGAGCCAAGCCCCGTACAAAGCGGCGTTCGCCGACCGCTTCCAGCAAAACGATGAGTACACCAGATATATGCTCGAGACGCTGATCGATCATGGCATCTCTCGTGGCGTGTTCACTGACGTCGACTCGTCACACGTGGCAAGAGCACTCATGACGATCGCCGATGGAGGCCGCACTCGGGCTGTCATTCTGGACGAAACGGATACGCTCGCGACGGCCAGACGGACTGCAGCTGAATACGTGAACGCCGTCCTCAGAAATGACGCCGACGAGGGAACGGGGAACTAGGACGGCTTGTCGCAAGAGTCACAGACCTACCAGAGGCAATTTTGTCGGGACGCCAAGCGGCGGTCGGGACGATACGGGATACCGTTCAGTGCCATTGCCCAGCGCCTATTATGAAAAATACTAGGCGAAACCCACGGCATCACAGTTGAACAGATTGATCCGGCGAATACGTCGCGGCGGTGCTCGCACTGTGGGTTCACCATCCAGATAACCGTGATGACGAGGCGTTCGAATGCCTCAAATTCGGGTTCGAGAACCATGCGGACTACAACGCTGCGAAGAACATCGGGGTACGGTATCTCAGTCGCAACCAAACTGGGGGCGGCGGAGGCGCTCCCCTTGGCGTACGCTTGAACATCGGGATGTTGAACGCCGAGGAGGTAGTCACTTTCCTGCCACGACTAGTGGACTGAACGGGATTCCACGCTGAATCACCCCGCTTTAGCGGCGGGTTGCTCAATCAATTCCAGAGTTCTTATTTCGATCAGCCGAAATGACTAATCCTGATCCTCGATCTTCGTCGTACACCAATGACAAAACTCGAGGCTCGTGTCGAGATCCTTGCCACAGTTCGGGCATTGCGCGAGTTGGTCCTCCGAGGCACTGGTCAGTCGAGCGACTGAGTTGTGAGCGAGTGCGAGGAAATACGCGTCGAAGACGCTGAGGCTCCCCACGAGTAGAATCGGTGCGATCGCTATCGGATCGACGGTGCTGCTGGTTACAAATTCCTCGAGGGCCGCGGGGTCGACAAAAATTACGGAAACACCGAATAATACGCCGACCCAGGCAATTCCACGACGCCATCGTCGGAGGTAGAGGTGTCCGAACCCTGTTACAAGTGCTCCGAGAAGTGCAGCGAGCCATGGCCGCTTGCGAGAATTCGATTGTCTCATGTGTATACTAACTAGGTAATTAGTCATAAGTCTTCTCGCTTTCCACAAGTTCGGTCCTAACGGTGAGAAGACGACAGGCTAGTGAAAACTTGTTCTGAGGGAGATTTGTTTTCTGATTTCACTTGTTTCGTGGGCTGTGCACTTCCGGGAGATATGATCAACCTTACCGCTTCGAGGCTGTACTGTCACGAGACCGAAACAATAAAATCCAGCAAATACTAATTAACTACTAACTTGGCGTCTCTCGACGGAGGCCGTCAGTACGGTTTACTCCACATATGGTTTCCACCGAGCTATCGAACGTCGTACTCGTCACCGTCGACTCCCTCCGGACAGACGCACTCGGTACCGACAACGACGAGTTGAGCACCCCTGTCATGGATTCGCTCGCCGAGAGCGGAACCGTGTTCGACCGCGCCTTTGCGACAGGGAACTGGACCCCGTTCTCGTTCCCGTCGATCCTCGCCTCAAGGCCGGTATTCGCCGATTCGGGGGATCTCGGGGTGAAGGACGTGCCGACGCTCGCGGCGACGCTGTCTGACGCCGGTGTTTCGACCGGCGGATTCAATGCCGCAAACGGATTTCTCACCTCACACTGGGGATACGACGACGGGTTCGACGAGTTTGAACCGTTCGTTACCAGCGTCGGCTCCGGTATCTACAGCCGGTATCTCGCGACGCATCCAACGGTCGAGGCATGGCTTCAACTGGCGACTTCACCGGCCCGGCGCTTGAGTGCGTGGCTCCAAGGGAATGCCATCGATCGGCCGTTCCTAGACACCTCACGCATGTTCGCCGTCGAAGAGGCCGCGACATCCTTCATCCAAGAAACGGACTCGCCGTTCTTCCTTTGGGTGCACTACATGGACACGCACACGCCGTATGTTCCCGCACCCCGATACATCCGCGAAGTTTCGGAGGACCTTCTTGGCACCCATCGACTGCTTCACGCCCACGCCCGGACTGGGCTGGGATGGAACGTCGGCGAGCGGACGCTCGCTGATCTCCGGACGCTCTACCGGGCAGCAGCCCGCCAGGTCGATGCCAGTATTGGACGGCTCCTGGAGACACTCTCAGCGTCCGACGCAAGAGACGAAACGGCTGTCGTCCTCGTTGGCGACCACGGCGAGGAGTTCCAGGACCACGGCCACCTCTCCCACTACCCGAAACTGTACGATGAACTGATCCGGGTTCCCCTCGTCGTCGACGTGCCGGGCGCCGAGGGGCGCCGGGTCGGTACACAAGTCGGCCTCGACGCGATTCCGCCGACAGTGGCAGATCTACTGGACGTCGAATCGCCACAGAAATGGGAGGGGGCCACGCTCACCCCAAGCGTTCTCCACGGCGACTCGCCACCCGACGAGCCAGTCGTCTCGGTGACCGTCCGCGGCGAGGAAATCACCACCCAACCGATCCCCCGCTCACTCGACGACGGCGACCTGCTCGTGAGCGTCCGAGATCATGACTGGACGTACGTGGAAAACGTCGGCGATGGCGACGTCGAGCTGTACTACCGACCAACCGATCCGGCGGAGCAAGACGACCTCTCGGCGGATCCGAATGCAGACCAACGGAAGATAATCGAGCAGTTCGGATCGATCGTCGACGAACACGCAGCCACCCTCCGGAAGCAGGACCGGCAACCGACTGATGAATCTGTCGACGACGATCTGGAGGCTCGACTTTCTGCGCTCGGCTACCGATAGTCGATGATCCGATCGTTCCTCCGGGACCTCGTCGACGAATCCATTGCCCCGCAACTGCGTCGGTTCTTCGTCGTCGGTTCCATCACCGCCGGCGTCCAGATGATCCTCTGTGGCTGTTCGTCGATGGGGGCGGCCTCAACTACCTGGTTGGTGCCACGATTGCTATCGAAATTACGATCGTTCTCTCGTACGTGCTCAACAACGCCTGGACGTTCCGGGCCTCGCGTAATACCGGACTGGTCGAGTACCTCGTCGGACTCGTCAAGACGAACGTAGTCCGCGGGACGGCAATCCCGATACAGCTGGCCGCCCTCTTCGTGCTCGTCGAATGGGGTGGGATCGTGTAACTGCCCGCGAACGCTATCGCCATCCTCTGCAGCGGGGGATACAGGTACGTCCTCGACTGGCGGTGGACCTTGGGGGAACCACGCGTGCTACTCTCCCTCCTTGCGATCTTGGACGACGTACTGATCGGCTTCCTCGCCGATGCGGTGGTCCCCTTACTCGTCATCACGGTCGGTGGCTATCTCGGAGGGCGCTCTCGTCGGTCGTCTGGAATTGGTTTTTACAACGGAGGGCTGAGAAGCACATACGCACCTACCGCATGACGCGCCGTGACTAAGAAATCGTGGCTTCGTCACAGCCGACAGATAGGCCGAATCGAGTTCACGCGGAGCTGAAGACAGCGTGGGCGTTCGTCGATGGGTCGGGCGCTCATCGCGGTCGTCGTCACCGGGCTCACAGTCAGCAGTGGCATCGCTGCGTACGCCGCCGGAACGATGGTTCGTGACGGGAAAGCAACGCTCCCGCTCGAACTCGCGGCGCTTGTCGTGCTCGGCGCGGTGCTCTGTGTCGGTGCGAGTGTCCTCGCCGCGGCGATCGGAATGCTGTATCCGAAGTTCGAAGCGTCACGGATCACGAGTAACCGGTCGGCGGTCAGGCCGAGTCTGGTGGCCTTCATCGCATATACGATCGCGCTCGTCGGTCGGCCTCCCGGGCGTCGTCGCCCAGGTACCGGCCGTTCTCGGCGGACTGGGCTCGATTGGTTCGGCGCTGCTGGATGACTCCCCAGACGTCATTGCTGGCCTGCCTGGGCTGCTCATCGACCTCGCGGATGTGATCGGGACGACGCCGGAAGCGCCCGTCGTCAGCGTAGGGCTCTCGGCACTCCTCGCCGCTGGTGTCGCGGTTCTAGCGACTCGCCACGTCGTCTGAACGTTCGAAGGCTACACTGTCGACGCGCTGGTGCCCGCTACTCCTCGAAGTTCTCGAAACACCGCTACACACTCCACCCACACATCGTCTTGCTCTGCCTCAAAGTTCGGAAGAAAACGACGTACCGGATGCTTCTTGACGAACTCATCGAGATACCCCGGATTCGAAGAGCCATCGATCTTGAGGAACTCCCGTCGCCCTCAACGCTATGCAAAGCGTTCAACCGACTCGATATGGCAGTCTGGCGGGTTCTTCTTAATCTCTCAGTTACGCTTCTCCCAACCAACGGTGTCGTCGGGATCGACGCTTCCGGGTTCGACCGCAGTCATGCCTCGAAGCACTACACGAAGCGAACGAAGTTGACAATTCAGCAGTTGAAAGTCACGCTTCTCGTGGACACGAGGGTGAATGCTATCCTCGACGTACACGTGACGACAACACGAAAACACGACTCGAAGATTGCGCCGTCGCTCATCGAGCGGAATACTGGGGGAGTAGCGGTTCTCCTTGGCGACAAGGGATACGATGATCAGAAGATTCGCACCTTAGCCCGTGAGACTGGTGTTCGTCCGCTCATCAAGCACCGCGAGTTCTCGTCGCTTCACAGAGCGTGGAATGCTCGGTTGGATGCCGATCTCTACGGGCAGCGCAGTCAGAACGAGACGGTGAACTCCCGTCTTAAACGGAAGTACGGTGCTTTCGTCCGCTCACGGTACTGGTGGAAGCAGTTCCGTGAACTCGTTGTCGGCTGTCTCACTCATAACATCGACAAGGCACTTTGAACGTTAGATATAGAGGGTGACCTCACAGACGAGTGAGAAACTCACTGATCTCCGTCAGTAGCGGTGTGACCGATACAGAGATCTCTTCTATTGGAGAGAAAACCCGGGTTCAAAATAGACACATGGGGACTGGACACATTACGACTAATGGAAGAAGATACGACAACCCGAGAGAAGGATAAACACGGGGCTGACTGGTATCGGACGCTCGTTGAGGAGGTAAATGATCTCGCAACAGTCGTTGATTCCGACGGGACGATAACCTACGTCAGTCCGGCTTTAACACGGGTGCTCGGCTACGACCCCGACGACTTGATTGGTCATGAAGGATACGAGTTTGTACATCCCGAGGACCGAGAACGAAACGCCGACGCGCTGGAGACAGTGCTCTCGGACCCATCTGAATCCGAGACTGTCGAGGTCCGATTCCGCCACGCCGACGGCTCGTGGCGCTGGATCGAAGCCGCAATGCGGAATCGACTTGACGACGACATCATTGATGGGATTCTCCTCAGCAGTCGGGATATCACTGAACGAAAGGAGTACGAAGCCGAAGCCCGGGAACTTGCCGAAGAGTACGAAGCCCTGTTGAACAACGTCGAGGATGCCATCTTTCTCATCAACGTCGAAAAACGAGAGAAGAGTGTCCGATTTGAACTCGAACGCCTCAGTCCTTCCTACGAGCGGCAAACCGGAATTACGACAAAAGTTCACTCCGTATGCCTTCGGGGTACTGCTTCTTCATAACTCGGTAGAGTACCAGTCCCACTGGGAGACTGATGAGATACAGCCCGAAGAGCCACCAGTTTGTTGTCCCTGACATCGCGAGGTAGAGGGCGAGGAAGCCGAACGCGATTCCGCCAGTGAACATCACGAGCAGTGGGCAGCTCTCGGTCTGGAGTTTCAACTCGCTGCCCGTTACGTATCTGGTCCCGATCATCACGAGGGCCGTCAGTGCGGGCAACCCGAACACGGTAAAGGGAGTTGCGGACAGCGCAGTCGTCTGGGTATCGAGAACCGACCACGCCGTGAGGCGCAAGAAATACCATTCGAACTGTTCTGTGAGACCCTGAATACAGTACCGCGTACTAGCACAGAGGATTGGTAGCGAGATCTCCGCTCATCAGCACTTTACGCTCCAACGATAGTCGGGGTAATCGTACAGTTAGTGCCAATGCGCACTCTCACCGCGAACGGATTGCTATCTATCATTCCCGGCCAGTATATCCACTGTATCTCCGTTATCATCCTATAACACCGCTAACTGTCTGATCAGATTAGAGAGAACCATTTTTATATCTCCAACTACGTACTCCTGTGTATGAGACACCTCGGACTCAAAGTACGGATGGCCGTGGTGGGGGCCATCCTCGCGGGGTTCTACCTCGTCGCCGTCGCCGCAGCGATGGTGGCGTTCGGCGAGGGCGTCCTCCCAATCGCAATCGTTGGCAGCGTCCTCCTGGTAGGCGTCCAGTACAAGATCGGCAAGTGGGCCGCGTTACGAAGCGTCGGTGCCGAGGATCTGCCCGAGAATCAGTACGCCCAGATCCATCAGTTCGTCGAGCAGGTCTGTCGCGACAAGGACATGCAGAAGCCGTCGCTGAAAATCGCCGAGATGGGTGTCCCGAACGCGTTTGCGGTCGGCCGCCGCGGCAACGGCACCGTCGTCATCTCCCGCGAACTGATGCAGTTGCTCGACCGCGACGAGCTCGAGGGGGTCATCGCCCACGAACTCGCACACATCGACAACCGCGACGTCATAACGATGCAACTCGGTCAGGGCATCGCCTCGATCGTCGCCGTCGTCGCGCAGTTCGTCGTGCTGTTTACTGGTGAGAATGACTTTGCTGACTTCTTCCTCGCCATTATAGTCGGCAATATCGTCCAGTTCATCGTGATGATCTTCGTGCTCGCCATCTCGCGGTACCGTGAATACGTTGCCGACGCCGACGCGAAGGATGTCATCGGGCGAGGCGAGCCGCTCGCGCGAGCGCTCGAGAAGATTCACGAGGGCAACCAGCAGGCCCGCGAGTCAAGGAACCAGCGTACCAGCGAACCTGCCCATCAGCGCGGCCGCAGACGGGGCAATGAACGCTCCCGCGATCAGCACGTCGATCAGCAGGTGAGTGCACTCTGCATTTCGAGCCCCGATCGCGGGTTCCTCCAGCAGATCGTCTCCACGCATCCACCGATGGAGAAGCGTATCCAGCGACTCCGTGCGTAGATGCCCGGGACCCGCGAACTCCTCGCCATCGTCCTCAGCGTACTGATGGGTGCCGCGTTGATCGTCGCGCCGCGGCCGGCACTCAGACTGTCCGTGTTCGTCGGCCCGAACCGCCGACGTCGCGGTGAGTACGGCACAGACGACGCCATCCCCGACTGGTGGGCGTGGGTCGTCCGCGTCCTCGGTATCGCGTGTCTCGCTATCGCCGCGGTTATCGCCTCCCAGACGTACGCCTGACCGCGCTTTCGAAGACTACTGACTGCCGTAGCCGTGAGTGTGATGGAACGGTTCGCGGGCGATCGTCTCGCGATGTTCTTCGATCGAGTCACGGCTGGTGTTCACGGCTGTTTTCACGACGGCGAACACCTCCTTCCGGGATATTTTCACACCAGTTTCGGTGAGCGCGTCTGTTGGACGAGTCCTGAGTTCTCTGATGGTTCCCACGCTCAGTAGAAATGGAACGGACCACGCGGCGACTGTATTGCCCTGAGTGAGCGGCATTGTCTCGATGTACGTCTGAGCGTCATCAAGGAACGTTGCCGCGTGGGTAGCGGTTCGTTCGACGACTTGCGCAGCGGGTTGTCGGTTGGCGGGATGAAGGATGTCTTCTTGATCGATTCCTCCGTCAGCAAGCCACTCGTCGGGAAGATAGACGTTGTTTTCCTCCGTGTAATCGTCGTAGACGTCCTTCGAAACGTTAACTAACTGCAGGAGAAGTCCAAACGCTTCGGCTGTTTCGTACAGGGTACGAACGCGTTGCTGAGAGACGTCACCTCGGGTAAGGAGATTTGTAATGAGTGTCCCAACGGTACCGGCAGCATAGTAGCAGTACTGTTCGAGCTCCGTTTGATCCTTGATCCGGAGTCCGCCGGTATCTGCGTAGCGCTCGAGAAACGTCGTCATCCCATCTATCATTTCTCGGATCGGCGGAATGGCGGCCCTCTGTACGGATTCAGGCTGGTCACCGAATGTTGCCCAAATCCTCGGTGCGTAGGCGACGACCGACCAGTCGTCACTTCGGTCGGCAGCTGGAGGCACCCACTCGTCCACTGTGACCCGGAACTGCGTCATTGTACCATCGCTGGCGGGATCGAGCGCAGCATCGTACGCGCCTAACAGAGACAACTGCGTTTCAGGCGGGATGTGACCCGCATCTTCAATGGTATCTGCAACGCGACACAGAAGATACCCGAGACAGATGTGTGAGGACATCGGCTCCTCCAGTACGTCGACGGTCAATGCGAAGGTGCGCGAAACGTCCTGTACTGCTTCGTGACACCAGTCAATAGCTGGTTCGGGGGATAGATCGGATGCCATTTCGGAATCTCAGAGAGTAGTGAGGTAGTACACCCACGACAGAAATCCGAATCCGCCGAACCCCACCATCAGGATAGCCAGTATCCTTCGCTGCTGGGCATCGTACAGTTTGTATCCGCAATACACGGCGAGGAGACCGAATAATGGGATGAACACGAGCGAGAGTATCGCCGAAACCACGCCGACGACGGCGTACAGACTGCCGTCCTCGTTCCACGACTGTAACGTATCTCTCGGGGAGGTTTCTGACTGACTCATGGGAGCTGAACACCCTGTGCAGACTTCATACTAACTAGTTAGTTAGTACGTGCTTAAATAATTTTTCTCACGTCTATCGCCGGTTTGCGAGTCTGCTATACGAACTGATTCGAACGAATCGTCCCGCGCACGTCAACAGTGGACGATGAAAACGCGCTGGATCAGAGTGACCAGTGACTACTCAGATTCTGACGGGATAGTAAATCCCCATAGATATCGATGGCTGCTATCGACGCCGCCGGACTGACCACAACGTTTGGAGACGAGACCGCTGTGGACGATTTGTCCTTTGCGGTGGAGGAGGGGGAGCTGTTTGGCTTGCTCGGTCCGAACGGTGCAGGTAAGTCGACGCTCATCAATATGCTCGTCACCCTCTTGCGGCCTGACGCCGGAACTGCAACAGTCGATGGCCACGACATCACGAACGAGACGGCCGCCGTCCGCAACAGCCTCGGGATCGTCTTTCAGGAACCGGCGCTCGACGAGGAATACTCTCACTCCCACCAAGTGCCGAGACGATTTCGTCGAGCCCGGGGTAGAGAAACACCTGCGAAACGAGGACGCTCCATACACCGACCGCAAGTTGAGATCGGTCACTCATCGGGGCAAGACGCTCCTGGCAACCATGGTCTTCTCATCGGTGGAGCTTGCATCAATCATATTGTATCAGTAGACATTCACCAGGGGGAAGGCGGGCAATGCGTGACAGCCACAACTACCGGTGGTCAGCGCTCAGTCGGTATCGACTAGTGACCCGAACAGTTCTTTACCACCTGCAGGGACGTTGAAATTGAGGTGGTGGTCAATCACATCAACCATACAGAATAATTAGAAAGTTAGTCCGAAAAATCTTCTCATCACGACGATTGGGGAGACAGATTCTGATTGATTTGGGTGATCTCATCGGAAGTCCCCTCGTGTATGATTCACTATTTTCTGCCAAGGGGAAAAACGTCTAACCAACCCGTTAACTCGCAGAATCCTCGATTCTGGAGAAAGATCTCTCTGCCGTCGGTTCTTCCCCGTGCCAAATTGGAGGTAGGCGAGTGATGCGTAAACAACACATTGAGGCCGCCAACAATCTGATCGGCTCGGCTACTTGCGGTTCTGGGTGGCCGAAAATCGCGGTATGGCTGGTTCCATCGCAGGAGTGGCACCTGAAATATTATTCCAAACCGACAAACTGACTGCCCGAATTCATGCGAATGCCGAGGCTAAATATAAGCGGATACAACGAGGCGTCGTTGACAGACACCGTTCACTGAAGCGGTTATCACCAAACTTGGCGGAGTTCACATGCAAGCCCCGGGGCATTCGGCCTGCTCCGACTGTAGGAAACCGGCTACGACTGACGGCACCGTTCACAACTGCTAATTGTACCGAGCGTCGAAAGTTGGGTATGGCCGCACTGGACGGTGTAACGCTGGCAATTCTGGGAATCGGACTGCTTGCGACCGTCGCCATAACCTGGTACGTGTACCGAGACGCACAGCAGAACAACGTCGGGCGGGCCAGAGTGTGGGCGGTCGTCAGTGCGGTTATCTTCCTCGTGGGAGTCTGGCTGTACGGCGTCGTCGGGGCCCCACTCAGCGGGTCGATCATCACGGCGAACACCGGGCTCGTGCTCTACGGCTTCGAGCGCGAGGTCAGAAACGAAGACGAACCGGGGACCGGACCGACCGGAGAGCCGTTCCGGACGGAGTGACGATACGTTCCTCGGCGATCGGCCACGTACCGATACTCTCTCCGGGTCCTTAGACGGCCGTCACCTCGACCGATCGCATTCAGTTATCTATTGTAGGAGATTTAAATTATGATATATTTATCTAGTTATTTACTAGCTAGTGTATGATCTAATGGGGGAGAAACCCGCTGATATCTCGGTCGACGAACTCCAGTCGAAACTAGCCGATATCGACAATGATGGCAAAGTAGTCAAGCGATTAGTGGCAGCTATTGTGTACAAACAAGCCACTCGCCGGCTGATATCGAAGAATCGTTCGGGTTCTCCAAGAACTACGTTTACGAGTGGCTCGATTGCTTCGAAGAACGCGGTCTCGACGGGGCGCTTCACGACGAACCCACTGGGTCGACCGTCGAAACACTACACGAGACAGGCTGAACTCACGATTCAGCAGGCCAAAGTGACACTGCTCGTCGATACGAAGGTAAACGCAATCCTCGATCTTCATGTGACGACGACACAAAAAACGATAGCCGGATTGCGCCGTCGTTGATCAAACGTAATTCTCGAGTATATTGATATTCTGCTCGGTCACAAGGGGTACAACGACCAGAAATTTAGACTGCTTGCTCGTCAACACGAGGTTGGCCCACTAATCAAGCATCGTGAGTTCACATCGCTCCACAAGGCATAGAACGCACGCATAGACGCTGGTCTCTACGGCCAGCGGAGTCAATCCGAGATGGTCAATTCCACGCTCAAGCGGAAGTACGGTACATTCGTCCGCTCACGACGCTGGTGGAAGCAGTTCCGTGAACTCACCATCGCCTGCCTCATTCATTATGTAGACCGATCATTCTGAACGGTCAGTACAGGTAGGATAGTTCACACACGATACCGTTTAGGAAAAGAAAACCATCGCAACGGGAAGGCTATCAGAGCTACGCCAATAGCGATTCAGGCACGCCCTTGTTGCGCAAGTCAATTGCGGTTGCTGTTTTCACCGCCTTCCGTTCAGATCGGGATACTACGCCCGATCCGTGGCATGAGGTTGTAGAGTTTGGTCTTGACGCCCGGTTGCCAGCTCCCAATACGTGTCATCTCATCCTCCGACAGTTCGAAATCGAAGACAGCAAGATTGGCCTTGAGGTATTCGCGGCAATTCGACTTGGGAATGGCTACGATGCCGTCCTGTTGGACGAGCCACCGGAGCTCCACCTGTGCGGACGACTTGTCGTATCGCTCGCCGATTTCGATCAGGACGTCGTCACTGAGGACGGCCCCACGCGCCAAGGGACTGTACGCTGTCAGCGCGGCACCAGTTTCTTGACAAGTATCGACGAGATCCGATTGATCGTAGTACGGATGATAGAGAACTTGGTCGGCGACGATAGGCTCGTTAGCGATAGGCTGAGCCTCTCGGAGTTGAGTGGGCGTGAAGTTGCTTACACCAGATGCGAGACGAGGCGCTCGTCTTTGAGTTCCTCCATCGCCGCGAGTGTCTCCTCAACGGGGACGCGTGGATGTGGCCAGTGAATCAAAAGGTGGTCAACGTAGTCAACATTGAGACGATTGAGGCTCTCGTGGACGGACTCGATAACGTCGTCGTGTCGCAGGTTGGACCGCCAGACTTTGGTCGTCAGGAATATCTCCTCCCGGTCTACGTCCGCAGCCGCGATACCGTACCCCACCGACGCCTCGTTGTTGTAAGATTGGGCCGTATCGATATGGCGATAGCCAACGTCAAGAGCCGTCTGGGCGGTATTCCTGCATTCGTCACCTTTGTTTTGCAGGGTCCCGAGCCCAATCTCCGGGATGCGGGCGTCGCCGATCTCAATATACTCCATGTCCACAGGCCCGCATCGTATATTATGGTTTTTTCATCACGTACTTAAAATAGACAAGGTATCGTTGGATAGGGCCATTAAATGTAATTCTATCGAACGTGCATTGATAACCATCTCTCCGGTACGAAAGTCGGTTGTCCCAGGTGTAACGCAAATGTAATCACCATACGCCACACGACACCAGCGTTGCTGATGAGGGAGATAATCCGGACGGAAACGTGAGAGCGGTGTGTTCTGAATGCGGAGAACACTTCTTTGTTTAGTACCTAATTGAAGATGAATCCGGAAGTGAGCAACAGGCATCCGGATAGATACGCAGCTCTCATTAGCCGATTTATTCATATATAATATATATGAATAATAGTATTTCGGCAGAGCCTCCTCAATCACTTCCAGACCATGGTTGTCCCCAACTCGTTCGAGATGTTCCGTGATCAGTTACAGCCCGCGCTGGCCGATAGCATCGATAAACCACAAGGAATCATTGCTGTGAATGTGATCTGTGCCGAGAAGGGCCAAGCGGCTACCCGAATTTGGGTAATTGCCGGGGCAACGTAGAGGCGGTTGCAACGATGCGTCGTTTGAACGACACCGTCCACCGAAGCGGCCATCAACGAAATTGCCGGAGTTCCCGAACCAACGCCACCTAGACTCAGTGACGAGGGGTGGCCGCACACGCTCTCCACCAGTCCGGAGACAATTGACGCGTTCTTCGAGGGAATGACCGACGCCGTCGAATCCGACGAGATCGTCGTCCAGAACCTCATTGAGGATCCCGCCGAGCGGATTCAATGCCCGGAGCTGAATGCCGAGGCCGTCGTATTCGACGCGCGGCGACGCACAACATGGGGCGATGGCTGCCTCGGAGACGAGCGAGGGAGCGTCTGCCGTCGATGGCCGAGCAGAGTGAGTACAGGCTGAGCAGCAGGGAGCCGATCGGGCAGCGCAGCAACCGACTACTCAGCCGGGATCCACCGAGCACAGAAAGTACTTGGGCGCCCATCACTCGGTTTCAATCGATGGAGGTGTTCTCCTCTCGCGAGGATCGGCGGCGAGCAGTGCTCGGCCTGTTCGCCGTTGTCGCCGTGTTCGCCGGGCTGTACGTCGCGCTTCTTCGCTACGCCCCGTTCGTCTTCGACGCGGAAGCACTCCGTGATTGGATCGACGGGTTCGGCGAGCTCGCTCCGCTCGTGTTCGTCGTGGTCCAGGCGGGGCAGGTCGTCGTCGCACCGATCCCCGGCCAGGTGGTCGCGCTCGTATCGGGCTACCTGTTCGGATCGGTCGCCGGGACCGTCTACAGCCTCTCCGGCGTCCTGCTCGGCAGCGCGATCGCGTTCCTCCTCGCGAAGCGCTTCGGCCGGTCGTTCGTGGAGAAGATCCTCGACGAGAGCGTCGTGGAGCGCTTCGACGGGTTCGTCGACCGGGTCGGGATTCCCGGGCTGGTCGTGTTCGTCCTCGTGCCGGGCCTTCCTGACGACGTTATCTGCTTCGCCGCGGGGCTCACGAAGTGGTCGCTGCGGACGTTCATGATTGTGATCGCCATTGGCCGACTGCCGGCGTACGTACTCACAGTGTATGCGGGTGGCCAGTTCGCGAGCGGGCAGTCGCTCACCGCATTCGTGCTCCTCGGCGTGATCGGCTGCCTTTCGCTGATCGGCTTTCACCAGCAGGAGCGGATACAGCGGTTCGTCACGCGCATCAGCCCGTGACCCCCTTCTGCGCCGCCGGCTGGAGTCCTTATATGGGGATGCTCGTGGGTCATGGACGGGTACGGACGGACGAATGCGACTACCCCAGGTTACAGTGTTCCAAAGCGATCCCGGAACGGCCTGTTACTCACTACCTCTGCGCCAAAAGGCGAATCGATTCGTTCGTCAGCCGTAATCGCCGATGAAACCGGTGGAGGAGGTCGGTCGTGAACGCTCGACCGATGACCCCCTTCTATGGATGTCACGATGTGGTACTGGACGCATCCAGAAGGACGATACAAGCTCCCTAGTCGCTGAGCTGACGGATTTCGAACCCCCAAGCGAAGCCGTTCGTTTCACTGTGCAATTCGAGTTGGATGCTAACTGTAACAGGTGACCCCACCCGAGTTTGAGGCGAATTACAGTCTTAGGGGCAGCTAACAGTGTGATTTGCCCGTCCCAATTGTCTCACCGTCCGCATTCGAATGTCCCAGAATCACATGCATTCGCGGGAATCGCCACGGTTAAGACACTCCGTTTGTAGAATAGTACTAACAGCATGTCGGATCCCACCGGCTGGAGGCGTGAGTGATGTCGGCGATCGACCGGTTCGTCGACGTCGTGACGAACAGGAGCAAGACGGTTATCGTGGCAGTCCTGGTGCTCACCGCGGTGATGGGCGGTGGCATTGCGATGCTCAGCCAGGACTCCGGACTGAATCAGTTCGGCTTCGGCTCCGATGCCGAGAAAGCCCAGGAGTACGTCACCGAGAACTTCCAGGCAACAGATTCGAACACCACAAGTGCACAGATCATTTTCCGTGGGGGCGAGAACGGCAATGCCCTCTCACAGGAGGCACTGATCCGTGAGATCGAACTTCAGCAGAGCTTCCGTGAGGACGAGGAGGTAAACTCCACGTTGGGGCCGAACGCGTTCAGTGGCTTATCGAACGCCGTGGCCCAGACCGTCATTACACAACAGCAGGGACAGGCTGCTGCACAATCCGCGACGCTCGAACAGCAGCGCGAGACGCTGCAAGGGATGAACGCGACAGCGTTCAACCAGACGATCGCCGCCTTGCTCGCCGAGAACGGGGGTCAAAGTGCGCTGTTCGGGTTCGTGCCGACCGGCTACGACCCCGGATCGACCACCGCGGAGGCCCGGATGATGCTCGTGACCCAGCAGGTCCCACCCGGTGAGAGCACCGGCCAGGGCGCTGCACCGCAGGACATCGTCGACGCGCAACTTGCGATGGACGAGATCGTCGAGCAGCGCTACGACGGCGATGCATTCACCTTCGGTAGCGGCGTCATTAGCGACGAACTGAGCGGCTCGATGAACGACAGCCTGATGATCGTCATGCCGCTGGCGCTGCTGTTCGTCGCCGTCGTGTTGACGATCGCCTACCGCGACCTGTTCGACATCCTACTCGGCATGGTCGGTATCGCCCTCGTCCTGATTTGGACGTTCGGCTTCATGGGCTGGTCGGGCATCGCGTTCAGCCAGCTGATGATTACCGTCCCGGTGTTGTTGATCGGGCTCTCTATCGATTACGCGATCCACGTGCTGATGCGTCACCGCGAGCAGCGCGAGGAAGCCGACAACGGCGGTGCCAGAGCGGCGATGCGGCCGGCGTTACTCGGCGTCGGCGGCGCGCTCATCTGGGTGACCATCACCGCGGTGATCGGCTTCCTCTCGAACCTGACGAGCCCGCTCCCCCCGCTCCAGAACTTCGGGATCGTCAGCGCGTTCGGGATTGCATCGACGCTGCTCATCTACGGCACGTTCGTCCCGGCGGTCAAGGTCGAACTCGACGAGTTCCTCGAAGGCCGCGGCTGGGATCGAAAGAAGCGAGCCTTCGGTACCGGTGGCGGGGCGTTCTCGACGTTCCTCTCCGGTGGCAAGACGTTCGCACAGCGAGCACCGTGGGCCGTCGTCGCGGTCGCACTCCTGTTGACCCTCGGTGGTGCCTACGGCGCCACGCAGATCGACACGAGCTTCCAGACAGAGGACTTCATCGCGGAGGATCCGCCGGATTACCTCGACACCCTCCCGGAACCGTTCGCGCCAGGCGACTACCAGGTCAAGAGTCAGCTCGATTTCGTCGGGCAGTACTTTAGCCAGGATCAGACGTCGACGATACTCATACGGGGAGACGTGGCCACGCCAGAGGCGTTGGAGGAGATGGCCGCGGCGGAACAGCAGGCAGCCGAATCCAGCGCGTTCAACACGTTCCCGAACGGCCAGGCGGAGCTCCGGAGTCCCCTTCGAGGAATGCAGACCTTCGCGGCGGAGAATCCCGACTCGTCGTTCGCGAATACGTTCGCAGACGCGGACACTGACGGTGACAACGTCCCCGACCAGAACGTCGAGGCACTCTACGCTGCCTACTACGATGCCGCACCAGCCCAGGCCTCGAGTACGATCTACGTGAACGAGGACGGCGAGTACGAGGCCGCACAGATGGTCGTTACCAAGGCCGGTCAGGCCAGCAGAGGTCAGACGACCTCGGCGACCTACGACCTCGCGGATAGCTTCGGCGATTCCGGAGCAACTGCGACGGCGACCGGCGACCTCGTCGTGTTCAGCGTCATCGAAGAGGAGCTGCTGAACACGGTGATCCAGACGCTGATCGTCACGATCGTCGCCGTGATCGCGTTCCTGATGATCGCCTACTGGTACGTCCACGACAGTGCGACCCTCGGCGCAGTGACGCTCACGCCGATCGTGTTGAGCGTCGCATGGATCCTCGGCACGATGTGGCTCATGGACATCGGGTTCAACATCATCACCGGGACGATCACGAGCCTAACCATCGGGCTGGGCGTCGCCTACAACATCCACGTCGCCGAGCGCTACATGCTTGAGTTGAATCGCGGGAAGGGCGTCTGGGATGCGATTCAGGACGCCGTCACCGGAACCGGTGGCGCGCTACTCGGCAGCGCTGGCACCACGGTCGGTGGGTTCGGCGTGCTCGCGTTCGCGATCGTCCCGCCGATCCAGCAGTTCGGGATCATCACCGGGATCACGATCATCTACGCGTTCCTCGGAAGCGTGTTCGTGCTCCCGAGCTTCCTCGTGCTCTGGACGAAGTATCTGGGTCCCGAGGACGCCTTCGAGGAGAGCACGAACGAGTCCGCGGCCGGAGAGGTGGCACCCGCAGATGAATGATGCTGCAGTCGCGATCGCATCGCAGCGAGCAACCAATCGCCGTCCATCGAGGGAGCACCAGCGATGACTGATCCGACGGCGGCGCTCCAACGACTCGGTCTATCGAAATACGAGGCCGAGACGTTCGTCGCGCTCCAGCAGATCGACAGCGGGACCGCGAGCGACGTCGCCGAGCTGGCCGACGTCCCGAGGTCGCAGGTCTACGGCGCAGCGGAGGACCTCGAACACCGTGGTCTCCTCGACGTCCAGCACGCCTCGCCCAAGCGCTACCGCGCCGTCTCCCTGGAGGAGGCTCGCGAGCAGCTCCGCCGGAAGTTCGAGCGCGAGCAGGAGCAGGCCTTCGACGCGCTCGCCGATCTGGAACGGGACTTCGCGGGCGGCGATGAGCGCCAGGAAGCCATCTGGACGGTTCGGGGTCAAGAGGCGATCGACGCGCGCGTCGAGTCGTTCCTCGACGACGCCAAGTCGTCCGTAAGCTTCGGTTCGGAGCCGGCACTTCTGGACGAGCACACAGTCGCCGCACTCCGCGACGCGGCGGAGCGAGCAGACGTGACAGCCGTCAGCGCGAACCAGTCAGTCCTCGAGACGTTCGAGGGGACCGGCGTCGAGATCGTCGACCTCCCCGAAGAGTTCGGCCAGAATGGAGATGCGAGCGGTCGCTTGCTCGTCGTCGACGATCGCACGGTGCTGCTCTCATTCGTCCGCCCGAACGGTGATGAGACTGCCTTCTGGAGCTCCGAGACGGACTTCGCGGAGTGGCTCGTCCGCATGATCGACACCTACTTCGGCTCCTACGCCGAGATCTGAATCCATCGGACCCTGACACCGAAACGGACGACCGGAGCGGGGGCGATTCACAGAAGGCAATAGGTAACGATCTGCTCATCTCCGCCCGGAGTTCGTTCGCGTTGGCAACCTGCTGGTACTTCTCGGGTGGAGTGGCCAGCATTTTCTGTAGAGATCAGCCAGCGCGGCTTTCATCCGTGGTTCCAATGTGGATGGAGAACAGCAAGAAAGCCCAGGCAATGCGGTTGCTCACTCTGTGGATGTACCACGACGACAACCGGTCGGGCAAGTCCTTCGTGTGTCAGGAGTTCGAATACGTGTTCATGCCGACTGCAATGCTGCGAAGTACATCGGTTTGCAGTATCTCCGCCGTCAGCAACGTGCAGACGATGGCGACGCACCCGTAATTGTGCGCTTGAATCGCGGGACGCTGAACGTGAGCGGGGACTGCGTAGCTCCCACCTCGGTTAAGGCATCGGACGGAGTCAGCGCGAAAACCTCGAGGCTTGACACCAAGGCGGATTACATGCCGCTTTGCTGAAGCAACATGACGGCAGCGATGCCCGTGAAGATATCAGGAAGGACGGTGAGTAATCCGATTCCCGTCGGCTCGACGCCGAATACTACCCACAGAAGCGGATTCGCCCAGATCGAATAGAGGAAGAGCGATACCGTGATTATGAGCAGTGTTCTTGTAAACCGGTTCGGCATCTCGCGGTAGACGTTACCATAGGTGATCATCACCCCGATAAGGATAATCGCGGTGAACAGAGAGATCGCCACCTTGGAGAGGATGAACGTGTTTTCAATAACGTCGAAATCGCCCGGCTCCTGACTTATTACTATAAAAAGAAAGGAGGCGACCGCAAGCGCAACGCCTGCTGCGATTCCAACGATGAATAGCGTACGCCGCGTCGTAGTTGTATCATCCATCATCATCGGCTACCCCCTCATTACCACTAGGTTTGTCTCCGTGATCGATGCCGTCGGCACCAATCGTCGCGTCCAGACTTGCAACCTGCTCGTCGAATTCGGCCTTCTGAGATACTTCTCGGAGAACGTCGATATTGTCTCGCATCTGGTCTGTGAGGAAGTAGGTTTGTCCGTATCCCTCGCCCATAGTCGTGAGAACCTCGTTCTCACAGAGTAGTTCCAGATGGTGACGTGTCGTCTTGTAGTCTACGCCCAATTCGTTCGAGAGCTGGTTGGCGTTCATAGGTGTCTCATAGAGCGTCCGAATGATCCGCAGTCGGTTTTTCCCGCCGCGGGAGCCGCCGATCAGCCACCAGAGGACCCGACGCATCTGATTGACCCTATGAACTGGGTTACATAGATACTACTGGTTTCCACGAGTCGATGGCACAGTCCTGCCCCATCTGTACAGCCACCGTTTGGTTCACAGTGGTGTCGCAGGTGAATTTGGGTCTAATTCTGTGTTAAATGCGTCCGAACTCAACATATAATTCGGCAAAGTAGTTTATTCGGATACCCCATCTCACGACATGATGATACGGCAAGCGCGGCGGACTCGAACAGCGGATAGCCAACAGCCTGACTCTTCCCATGTCTACAGCAATTGAGATCAATGATCTCTCGAAGCGGTATGGTTCGTTCACAGCGGTCGATCGACTCGATCTCTCGATCGAGGAGGGCGAGGTTTTCGGGTTCCTCGGGCACAACGGCGCGGGGAAATCGACGACGATCAACATGCTGTTGGACTTCGTTCGTCCGACCGCTGGCAACATCGAGATATTCGGACACGACATCCAATCCAATAGCGTCGAAACTCGGAAGCAGATGGGTGTTCTGCCCGAGGGCTACAGCGTTTACAGCGGGCTGACTGGACGCCAGCACGTCGAGTTCGCAATGGAGTCAAAAGGCGTCGACGGGGAGCCGCTGGCGTTCCTCGACAGGGTCGGCATCACCGACGCTGCTGACCGAGATGCCGACGGCTATTCAAAAGGAATGTCACAGCGACTCGTACTGGCCATGGCGCTAGTCGGCGAGCCAGACTTACTGATACTGGACGAACCAACGTCCGGGTTAGATCCGGCTGGCGCGAAAGCAATGCGAGAGATCATCTTGGAGGAAAACGAGCGAGGTGCGACGGTGTTTTTCTCCAGCCACATCCTCGAACAGATCGAGGCCGTTGCCGACCGCGTCGGCATCATGTACGAGGGGCAGCTAGCGGCCGTCGATACGATCGATGGGCTTCGTGAGATGGCTGGCGGAGAAACGAAAATCCTCGTCACACTCGGAGCGGGCATCGAAGGGAGACCGGAGATGGTTCAGACCGGCGATGGGGCTGCGGCACAGAGCGAAACCGTCGGTGATGGAGGCGAAGCGTCTCACCTTGCGACAATCGACGCGATCGATGCAGTCGAGAATGCTTGGGTCGAGGACGATGGCCGATACGGGATTACGTGCATAAAGGAAGACAGGATGGATATCCTGGTTGCGTTAAACGAACTCGATGTCGAGGTCCGCGACTTCACGATCGAAGAGCCGTCTCTCGAGGACCTATTCGTCGAGTATACTCGGAGAAGTGAATGACTCGCTGGAACACGCTCGCCCGGAAGGAGATCCGTGGCCTGTTCAATAACAGATCGTCGAAAATCGGGATCGGAATCGTAGCGCTCGTCTTCGTGTTCGGCGGCTATATCGCCCCGACGACTGTTCAGGACCCGTCCGTCGTCGACGTGACGATCGTCGATTACGACCAGTTCCTCCGTGGAATCCTCGTGTTCCTCGTACCACTCTTCGGGCTGCTCCTCGGATATCGGGCCGTCGTTGGCGAACGGGCAGGTGGACAGCTAACGCTACTCCTCTCGTTTCCCCATTCCCGATCTGACGTTGTTCTGGGGAAGACAATCGGCCGTGGGGTCGTCCTCGTTGGAACGATCGTCGCAGGGACACTTGGTGCCGCGGCGCTCGTCGAGTATCCTTTCGGAGCGGTTTCCCTGGATAGACTCGTGGTATTTCTCGGTGCAACGTCACTGTACGGCACCGCGTTCCTGACGATCGGAATCGGGCTCTCGACCGTCACAGCGTCGATGCGTCGAGCCACGATCCTCACGTTCGGCGTGTTCTTTCTCTCAGTCGTTGCCTGGCCACAGCTCAACGGGTACTTTCTCGATGCGCTGCAATACGTTAATCTCGCCGACGATACCCTTCCGGACTGGGCACGCTTCATATACGGTGCCGAGCCCACCCTTCTCTACGAGCGCGTCATGGACACGTTTATCGCTGACGTAGATTCCGGTGCGTATCTCGGTCCTTCAGCGGCTTGGTACCTCAACGGCAGCACTGCTGTCATGCTGCTCGCCGCCTGGACAGTTCTCCCGGCAATCGGCGGATACGTACAATTCCGGAGGACTGACCTATGAACTGGCAAGTCATCGCGCGGAACGACGTTCGCCGTAGCATCAATCAACGAGGGATTTGGACATTGCTTGCCGGGTTCCTCCTCGGGTTCTGTGGACTGGCAGTCCTGGTTCTCTATCTCGGCGACCCGGACTTCCAGGGATACGTGGAAATCATCAAAGGGGGAGCAGGTCTCCTGGCTCCGCTCGCTGGGATCATCTTGGGCTACGAGGCGATCATCGGCGAGCGGGAGTCCGGGACCGCTGTCCTTTCCCTATCGCTCCCCCAATCCCGCGCTGACCTCGTACTCGGGAAATTGGTGAGTCGAACGCTGCTACTGTGTGGTACGATCGCGGCTGCGGGAGTTATAACAGCTGTCGTGATGATTCCCACCTATCCCTCGTTCGACTTTCCCCAGTACGTGGGACTTCTCGTCGGAGTCGCTGGCTACGCAGCCGTGTTCCTCTGGCTTTCGGCGGCACTCTCGATGGCGCTTTCGACCTCCCGACGCGTTATTGCGGCTGCGTTCGGGACGTACATCGGGCTCACCCTGTTCTGGAACGTTCTGATAGACGTACTGGTCTCGATCCTCTTCCGATTCCAGCCACCGCGGCAGCCAGAGACCTGGGTCACGTTCAGCAAGTTCGTCGGCCCGTACACGACGTACAACTACCTCCTCAGCAAGTTATCCAGCATCGGGTCGCTTCCACCAGTTGCGGTTACCTCCACAGAGGAATTCATAACGCCTGCCGTCGCGGTACTCGGCATGATAGGGTGGATTCTCCTTCCGGTCGGCCTTGGATATCTATCCTTCCGGAGGAGCGATATACTGTAGCAGGCCAGCGGTTGGGAAGTTGAGCCCCCATTTATAGTAGGTAAAATATCCGTGGAGAGGTTATATGATTATGGAGGTGCCAATATCTCAACTATCGGGGTATTGCGGTGTACTTCCAGTCCACCAATATTGAAACGTCGATCTGGCTAAGTCTCCATCTGGAACCTCTATGTCCTTAGGACGGCCAGTGTCAACTTCTTCAGGAATGGTGTTCTCATGGCTGATATCAGTTGTGCGCCCGTGGGCCGTGTTTAGACACCTGAATTCATACGTTTGAGGATCTAATGCTTAGTTCGACGTTTCTGACGTCGCACTTCAGTACGAGTTCGCGGGACTGTCCGAATCAGGTTCTCGCTCGCACGTTCTGGTCGTAGTGTCGTCGGAGCGCGACCAACGTTGCTTCGATGGTCGACCGCTCAGACCTCGTCGACGAGTCCTGAACCCTGCTCCATCACAACGAGGACGCGGACCGACTCGACACAGTATCCTCCCAGCCGTCGCAGAGACTGGGTACTGGAGCGGAATCCGTTCGTCTCAGAGAGCACGGCGACCGGCGTACCACTGCTCACCGTCTGGCGCGGACTGAGCGTGGAAGCACGTGTGCACGGCCCGAGACTCGACATCATTCTCGCCCAATATACCAAAAATATAAATATTCCCCCTCTCGACTCCTCCAGTTCCTCGCCTGCTGCTACTCGCCGATGTTGCTGATCGACCAATTGCGATATAGCACATTCCATGTGCGATATGGCAATTGGTGGTTTCCTCGACAGTGCGCTGAAGTGCTCACACTGCTAACTCCATCCATGGAGTTGCTCGGCATCAAGACCGATCGGGAATCGCTGCTCATCCTGACCGTCGGGATTCTCATGATGCTGGTCGGAGCGACGAAACTAGCCGGCGTCTGGTGAGTGATACGGTGATGCAGTGATATCATCACTGCAGCATTCATAAACCGTGAACGGCAGGTTCATCGAGGGTAGGCGCCGGATCTCGGACGTTTCACCGCTTACATCATTACCGTGGTGAAGGGTTGATGTTACATCTTTCAGAGGAGCTGCTTCATTGCCGATCTCGGCGTCGTCGCGGCGTAATGCGCCGTTTTCGCGTTATTCATGATTGTCATCAGCGCATCTTGCAACAACCCTGGTCAACACCGTTTCAATCTTCACCATTGCCTGCATCGTTGTTGATTCACAGATCATTAACTGGCTGCGTCGTGTGACTGGAGGTAGAGCGCCGGCGGTGCGTTCGCAGCCCGCGGCATCACCCCTGCCAGCGTGGTGAGCCGCGATCCTAACGATTTCCCGGACAGGATCGCGTTGAAACCGGGGGCGCGGGAATCACACCGATTTACTCCTCTTCATCCACATCGTCCTGCAGGAATTTGGTTGTGTCCAGCTTCATCGCTGCGCGGAACGCCTCTTTCTCCTCGTGAACCTCAACCAGCAATTCCCGGAGTTCCTCGTCGCTGAGTCCGGCTGTCATTTCATCGGGGAGTCTCTCCTCGATGTCGCGCAACTCGTCCGCGAACTCGTCCTGGTCCACAGTCTCCCCGCGCTCCTCGACAAGTTCACGCTCTAACTGCGCGACTTCACGCTCAAGCACCTCTTCATCGACCGTGTCCGGGTCGGGTGGCTGCTCGTCGTTTGCCAATGCCGCATCAAACCAATCCGCTTGCCCGTACTGGATGACCTTTCGCACCGCCCGGAGGTAGTCGAGCTCGGTCGTTACATCACGCTCGTCGATCTCGCGCTCGATGCGCTGCAGCGCCTCCTCACCTGTGTCGATCCGGATCTCACGCTCCCGCTCTGCGATCAAGAGGGGGTCGTCGTCTCGTGATCCCATACCGGCTACTCGCTGCTGGATTTACAAGTACCTCCGCAAAAAACACCCGCGCTGAACCGCGTCGTTTCCAATTCCCCGCCCGCCGTCAGTGCTGCACCTCCTGCAGCGCGTTCCGTAGTCTCAAGTGGGTCTAAGTGACTGCGGATCGAGGGTCTCGGCATGGATCCGGACCGCGTCGCTGATGCAGTCCTTCGTGCGGCCGAGGAGGATGCCAGTGTAACATCGCATCTGAACCGGGAGATTCGTGACGCGCTCGCCGAGCACGGGGAAGGCTCCGTCCGCGAGTGTGTCCGCCTGATCCTCAATGGAGGGCACACTCGCCGGCAAGCGGGCGCGGTAGCGTTCACACGAGATTCGCATCTGACCGGTCTTGCGGTCGGGTCTGCAGTGTCGATCCTGCAGCATCGCGGGGGCGTCAGTCGTCCGTGAGCGGCTCCAGGTCCTTCTCCCCGGCTTCGACCTTCGCGCGCTCAACCTTCCACTCGTCGTTGTTGAACTGAAGTTCGTAGTTCTGCTCCGATCGCTTCAGGATCGACTGGATCGCGCTGCTCTTGATCCCGAAAAACTCTGCCGTAGGAGCCTTTGCCCGGCCTTTCTTGACTTCCCTGACGAAATTCTGGACCTTCGCGTATTCGGGAGCATCGATGAACATGAATCCATCCTCATCGACATCGTAACCGGCGGGCGGCCGGCCAATCCGCTTCCCATCCCGTTGCGCCTTGTCCACACCCTGCTGCACGCGGTCCTGGATCATCTTCCGCTCCGCATCCGCCAATACGATCAGCATGTTGAGCAGCATATCCGCCATCCAGTCGTCCTCATCCGTGGTGTCGATCGGCTGTTGAGTTAGATTCAACCCCACACCTTGCTGTCTGAGGTCCTCGACGAACGATGCGAGCTCGCTGAACGATCGTCCTAACCGATCGATCTCAGTCGCTGCGACCACCTCGAACTCTCCCACCCGGTCCCGTAGATCGTTGTACTGCGACCGCGACAGGCTCGCACCGGACTCAATGTCCACGAACCACTCGATCTCATCCTCGTCGTACTGATCGACGATCGATTCACGCTGCCGGTCGTCGTCTTGATCCGACGTACTCACTCGGACGTACCCAGCGACGTGCCGGTCGGAGGGCATTTCTCCCATACCTATCTACACTCGATACGTATTGATAAAGAACGGTATTTTCCCAACTCCTTTTGGAAACATTAGTTTTCCTTAGTTCGACCCCTTGTTCCCGTTTAACACATCAATAGACACGGACCATACATCTCCCCCGTTAAGCAACGGATGGAAAACCGCACATCGCTGGCTACACATCTCAGAACCGAGACCAGCTCTACGCTTTCGAGTGCGGCGAATCCCGTGGGAACAATCGATAATGAAAAAGCGGTGGCACTGTAACGGCATCCTCCGGGATATTTTGGGGTGCGCTGAGCAGGTCCAACACACCGGTGAGGTGTTGGATACCTACCGCTGCAACGATCGTGTCGTTGCCGTCCTGCTCAGCAAGTGCATAGAGATGTCCGGCCATCAACTTATCTCGCTCTGCGATTACTGCTTGGAAGTCTTCGGGAGCCCGCTGTGCACTCCTTGATCTCCACTTACGGATCGTTGGCAAGTCCAGTTCGTAGTACGTTGACCGCGTAACTTCATCTTCTTTGTCAACCAGCCCAAGCTCGGTGAATATCTCTCTGTCGAGTTTTTCGAAGTCGGTCATGGCTTCGTGTTCTTGTGTGTCGATTCCGGCGAGGAGCAGGTCGTACAGATGATCAGTTGCGTATGCAGCAGCTTCGAGTTCATCTCGCGGAGGCCACCGAGCATCTTGAACATCGGGATGATACTGCGCAATCGCCTCAGCAGATGCTTCGATGGCTACAACATCTGGCTCGTACCTCGTAATCGCGCCAGATAGTCGTGCAATCGTCAGCGGTTGACCATGGAGCACCCCAAGAACATGGATATCACCGACACGACCCGCCGAATCACATTCCAAAATCCCGGTATCCTGGATGCAATTAGCCCGCTCACACATCGTCTTCCACCCGACAATTCCTGCGGTTGGTCTCTTTCGGCCAGTGAACTAGCCCTCTTCTGAGCAGGGAAATCCACGTAACAACGGGATTGACTGAGACAATCTGCTTCATACGAACGATAGTCAACAGCCCACTTAAACAATTGCAAAGTTGTGACGCCTGCGATGATCCTCCTGGGTCTTACTCACTATCTGATGCTGTAGCTTTCTCAGTGGCTATAGCAATTTCATTCTATTTTACTTTCACCCCGGTAGGAGTATACTAATGTTCGTGGCATTGTCAGGATAGGTACTCAGATGTCAGTGACTAAGATCCTCCACATTAGCGACACGCACCTTGGGTATCGCCAATACGGGAGTGATACTCGCCAAGACGATTTCATGCAGGGCTTTGAGTCCGCTGTCGACCGAGCACTCGAAGAGAACGTCGATGCAGTCATCCACACTGGAGACCTCTTTCATCGACGCACACCCTCGCTGCCCATCGTCACGGACTGCATCGAGATTCTCAGACAACTCGCTGATGAGGGGATCCCGTTCTATGGGATCGTTGGAAACCACGACCGGAAAATGGACCAACAGTGGCTAGACCTCATCCGCGAGACCGGGACAGCAGAGCGGCTCGATCAGAGCCCGACGATGGTGAACGACGATGTCGCCCTCTACGGTATCGACGCCGTCACCAAACCCGCCTGGCACGCCGCCGACTTCACGCTCGAAGACCCCTCGAACCCAGACGCGTTCCGACTGCTGGGGATGCACCAACTCTTCGAGCCACTTGTCCCCGAGTTCTTCGCAGACCACGACTTGACCGAGGTTCTTGACCGCGTAGGCATCGAAATTGATGCACTCGCGCTCGGGGACTACCATCAGACAGAGAGCGCGCTCATCGATGGCGTCCCAGCATGGTATGCCGGATCCACCGAGCGTTGTGGGAATGACGAAATCGAACCCCGCACCGTCAGCCTCCTCGAAATTACAGATGGAGATCTCGAACGCCGAGAGCTCGAACTTGACACCCGGGAGTTCGAGTCAATACGCATCGAATTCGACGACGATGATAGTCACGGGTTCGCTCGGGACGAACTGAATCGGCACCAACTCGACGAAAAAGTTGCCATTGTGACGCTCACCGGTGAGCGAACGCCCGTCACATCAAGCGACGTGTACGATATGACGATGGACATGGGCGCGGCAGTCTGCGATATAGACGATGATCGCGGACGTAGACAACTCGATTTGGATGGCGGACCCCAAGGAGAGATCCAGAGTGCCGATAAGCTCATCGAGGAGAAGCTTGCCGACCAGAACCTGAGTGACATCGCCACCGAAATCGAAGCACGAGTTCGCACAGACGACGACCTCGTCCAGACAGCCATCGACAAAACCATGGAAAAACGAATCAAAGACGCTCAAGCGGAGGCCTTCGACGAACGGGACGCCGAAGCCGGTTTCGCCGATGTAGATGAGGAGGTGAGCGGCGAATGAAGATCAAGGCGCTCAGACTGCAGAACATCCGGAGCTACGAGGATCAGACCGTCGAATTCCCCGAGGGAACCATCCTGATCCGGGGTGACAACGGTGCCGGCAAAACGTCCCTCCTGATGGGAATCTTCGGTGGGCTGTTCCTCTCGAAGATCCGGAACGTCGGAACGAACGACTTCAATCTCGATGACCTGGTCCGGCGCGGTGAAGACAAGGGCACCGTAGAGCTAATTTTCGAGGTCGACGGGACAGCGTTCACCGTAACCTGGGACCTATACACGACGACCACCCCGAATAGTGCGACGCTGGACTCGGAGTCCTTCTCGGACCCAGTAACCGGTATCGAGGACGTCCGGGAAGAGGTGGTTGGGTTACTCGGGATGGATGAAGACGACTTCTCCAGTTCCGTCTACGTCAAGCAGGGCGAAATCGACCGACTCATCGAAGCGGGTAACCGTGCGGAGATGATCGACAGTCTACTCGGGTTAGACGAACTCGACGAGTATATCGAACGGATGAAGGCCGCACGGCGCGGTGCCGGCCGCGTCCAAGACCAGAACAAAGCGAGTCGGGAGAATTACCAAGACGATCTCGACGGCGTCGAGAAAACCGAACCTGAGTACGAGGACGAAATCCACTCGCTTACCGACGATATCGCTGATCTCGAAGCAGACATCGAGGAAATCGGGGAATTCATTGACGACTTGAAAGACCACCGGACCAGCATCAAGGGCGATATCGAGGACTACGAAAATCTACAGGAACGCAAAGCCGAGAAGCAAGAGCAGATTGACAAAGCACAAGCGAAGCGGGCCGATCAACAGTCGACCATCGATGAGAGCGAAACGACCATCCAAGAAGCCCAGGACGAGATCGATACGCTCGAAAGTAACATCGAAGACCTCGCTACAGAGGTTGAATACGACCTGGGTACCGCAGAGAGCGCTGCGGATGCAGCCGAAGACGTGCAGGACGCCTATCTGGAGGCGACAACGCAACGCAACGATTGCGAGAATGACCTGCAGAACGCACAGGACGAACTAGAGCGCCTCGAAGACGAACTCTCTGATGCCCAAACTGAGCGCGAGGAACTCACTGCAGAGCGTGATGCACTCCAGTCTGATCTCGAAGACGCCACTGATCGCCTTACGGAAGCACAATCAGAACACGAGTCACTCACGGCTGAGCGAAACGAAAGCACGGCCGCATTCCTCCCGGCCGTCGCTGATGCAGACGAAGTCGACGACGACCACGAAGAGACGGTCGAGACGCGGCTCGCAGAACTCCGCGACGAGCGGGAAGACTTCACTGCGACTAAGCGAGAAGTCACGACGAAGCGCGACCATGCAGAGGACGACCTCGAAACAGCGCGTGAAGATTTGGATAGGGCGACCGATGACTTAGCGGACGCAGAATCTGAACTCGAAACGGTGCAGTCCGACCTAGTGACTGCTCAAGATGACCTCGCTGTTGCCGAAGATGAGTTCAAGGAGCGTGTCGAAACGCTCGCAGACCAGTCCTCCAACTTCGACGTGGAGGCCACAACTGCGAACTTAGACGAGCTTCGTGACTCGGTGATTCCAGGGCTCACCGAGGAAACCAACGCGGACCTGAACGAAGCCGGAAACGCCATTGCCGAACATCGAAATAACAAGCAGCGTTACGAAGAGGAGCTCTCAGAAATCAGGGAACTCGGTGAGCAGGACAAGTGCCCGAAGTGCGGGCAGGACGTTAAAGACTCGCACATCGAGGACGAGGTCGACGAGTTGGAAGCCGCCATTGCCGAGGCACGAGAGGCGATGGAAGACGCCCAAGAGACCGAGGCGAACCTTGAGTCACGGAAAGAGACATTGCAGGCATTCCGTGATGACCTGCTGGAGACGATCGCTTACCGTGACGAGACGCTGGAAACGGCACGAGACGAGGTGGAATCCCTCCGTGACGAGGAGGACGAGTTGCAGTCCCACATTGAGGAACTGGAGGACGCTATCCAGGACCACGAGGCCACCATCGCAGACGCAGAGGCAGACATCAACGACCTCGAAGAGCAGGAAGCAACGCTCGATGCGGAACTCTCTCAGATCAACGACGCCATCGATACTGGCGAAGAGGTCTTGGACGCGTTCGAACAGGTGGCCGACCAGCAAGCAACGGTGGCCGATCTCGAAGACGAGATTAACAATATTGAGGGGGACATCGAGGACATCAAGGAGGACCTCACGGACGTTGAGGGAGAAATCGAGGATCTTGAGGACGCTATCGAAGAACAGGAATCTGTCGTTGATGACAGCAAGGCCGCGCTCGAAACTGCCGAGGAAAGCGTCGAAGATGTCGAAGCAGTTCAGGAAACCGTTGAAGACGCAGTTGCCAAGCACGACACCATCAGCGAGTTACGGACGACGATTGAGCAGGAACAACAAGCCATTCAGCACGCTCGTGACCGGATTGACGATCTCAACAGTCAGATCGCTCGCCTACAAGACGAGAAGGAAGGTATCGAGGAGCAACTCGGTGACGAAGACGTCGAGGACCTGCGTGAGAACTTGGAGCGTGTCAACACACGGATAGAGGAGAGGCAGGAGACACGTGACGAGTATCAAGACGAGCTGCAGGAGACACGTGACGAGCGCACCCGGCTCGAAACGCAACTCACCTCGTTGCGTGAGACGAAGGCACAGATCGAACTATTCGAGGACAAAGAGCAGTGGGCAAAGGAAGTTCACGACGAACTCGATGCAGTCATCTCGGTGTACGAAAGCACGAAATCCGACCTCCGCGAGCAGTACCTCGCCTACATTAACGAGTACACGAACGACATCTTCAAAGAGATTTACAAGAACAGTAGCTACCAGCAGGTCATCATCGAAGAGACGCACAACGACCGGCAAGACAGCTACGAGTACGACATTCGGCTGCTCCGTGACGACGGAACGACCGAAGATCCGAGCAACGCGAGCGGTGGCGAGCGCGCTATCGTAAACCTCGCGCTTCGCGCCGGGATCTACAAACTTATTGCCGAACTGCACGGCGGGAATCGCGGGCAACTCCCACCGTTCATTCTCGACGAGCCAACGACATTCCTCGACGAAGGTCACGTCGGACAGCTTGAACAGATGTTGACGACGATCCAGGAGTGGGATGTTCCGCAAATCATCGTCGTCTCTCACGATGAAGCCCTCATTCATGGGGCCGATCACGAATGCCACGTGACCATCGACGAGTCGGAGAATACGAGCCAGATCACGATGCGTACTGCAGGGGCAGACTGATGGACACGAGCGCGCTCAGTATTGTCGAAGATATCTTCGACCACATCGACACGAACATCCCGCGCGACATCACCCGTCAAGCCAACTACGCCCGCCGCCTCTTCGACCACCTCTCACGTGACGGGGGCCGTGTCACCGCACTCGGTGAGCCGGCCTACCAGAAAACGCGCCTCGACGAACTCGGCACGTGGACCGGTGACCCGTGGGAAACACCGACGTATGGGCTAGATGCCAGCACCACCCGCCCGTTAGAATTCAACAACGGGCTCATCGTGGACACCGCGTACGCAAAGCTCGGCGTCGCCGGTGCTGACACCCACAAGCGAATCGAGGAGACCGGCACGGTAGAAACGGTCGTCTACCTCGCTGACAGCGAAAGCACGTTACATGCCGAACAGTTCGAAACCGACCGTGTCACCGGCGAAGTCGTACAGTTCCCCCCGACCGACCGCTCCGCAACCCTCTCAAAATCAGTCGCCAGCGCCGCACAAGGCCTCGCCGAAAGCAAGCATGCTGCCGCCCACGTTGACTCGCTCGACGGCCTGTTATTCATCGACGGGGCGGTCTATCCGCTCGGCGTCCTCTACTGGGTACTCCTGGACCAAGTCGGCCGCACCACGCCTGCCGGCGCATGGGACAAACCCGACGAAATCGTTCGGAACTACATCGACGTCATCGACACCCAGTACGAACGCGGGTACCCGGTCATCGGCGTCGTGAAGACCTCCACCATCAGTCAACTCCTCGACGCGCTAGACGTCAAACTTGCCACCAACCATGTGACGAACGACAACGGTGGCCGCCCCGACGTTCCGTGGACACGCGACCACCAGTTCATCGCCGAGGTGCTCCGCGACGACAGCCTCGAACACCTCACGTACACGTCCTGGTTCGTCCACAAACAAACGCCCGTCGACGGACAATCCTTCGAACTCTTAGCCCCATACAGCACTGATTTATCACATGGTGACCCGGCCGACTACCGGCGAGCGTTCTTCTACGCTCGACTCCCGAAAACCCGCGACGTCCTCCGCGTAGAGACCCCGCGGCTCATGATCGACGACCCAGAGATCCGCAACCAGATCCAGTACAAAGTCCTGAAAGAAATCGCGCAAACCCAGAACGTCCCGCGAGCGGTCGGGCGCGCCGACCGGATTGCCCGGATCAGCCGCGACAACCGCGACACGATCCGGGACTTCCTCACCGCCGCCGACTACGCCCACGACTACAACTGGGACGGCCGCTGGAACGACATCGAACAAGCACCCGACACCCAACTCCAACAATGAGCGACAGCACCGACGACATCCTCGACCGCGACCCAGTCACCGACGACGAAACAACTAGTACCGACACGGACACCGACGACGCCACCGATGACGAGGCGGGCACGACAGCCACAGAGAGGACCGACCAAACTGCAGTCCCGGAAACGACAGTTCCAAACTCTCTGACCGACGCTGACGAGAACGAACTCGGGCACGTCGTCGCCAGCGAAGAAATCCACGTCACGCGCAGCGACTACAAAGTCAACGCGTTCGTGAAAACCGACTGCCGTGACGACATCCACGTCGGCGACTACGTCCAAATCCCATATCCCGAGTCAGACCCGACCGAGCAACCCGACGAACTCTTCGCCGTCGTCGACGGACTCCGATACGAACCTTACACGGAACTCGACGACAAATCCGACACCCACAACCGCATTGCAGCAGCTCACAGCCTCGACGAGACAGAGTTCGTCCTCGTCGCTGAACTCGAACCCATCGCCATCATCTCCTCCACCGGCGACGGACTCGAACGTAGCATCGTCAACAAGATCCCGAAACCCAACACACACGTCGCGGTCTCCCTCGACGAAGAATACCTCCGCACTGGCCTCAACATCCCGCACGACGGCGTATTCGCCGGCTATCTCTCCGTCGGCGGCGACCGCTTGACCGTCGACGGCGACCCACTCCCGTACTTCATCAACAACCCCGGCGTCGACCCCGTAACAGAAGACATCGAATCCGGGGAACCCGCGATCTTCCGGCACACACTCGTCGCTGGCTCCACCGGGAAAGGTAAAACGCACTTCACAAAGAATCTGCTCCGACAGTTCGCCACGGACAAGCGGTACCCGATTGAGAATCATCAGACGGGTGAAACCGAACACAGTCGCCTCAATCTCGTCATCCTCGATCCTGAAAACGAGTACTCCGAAATGCGGAACGACAACCCCGAACTGCAAAACGAGGACGAGCTCATTGAGCGGCTCGAACGCCAAGGCATCGAGATTGGTGGTATCGACAACTTCGAGACGTTCATCCCCGAAATCGGGAACACGAACGCTCCGACTACGGGAGAGAGCCGGAACCTGACGATCCCGTTCTCTCTCGTCGAGCACCGCCCACAACTCCTCATGCCGTACGAACCGACGGAGGTCACCCGCGGTGCCTTCGAAAACTGCATCGATGCGTACTTCTCCGATACTGATTCGCCGACGTACGACGGCTTCATCGATTACCTCCGCACTATGGAGGACTCGGAGAGTTCGCTGCGTCAGCGGTACAATATCGAAGACGGCACGTGGAGTGCCATCATGCGCCGCGTCACTGACGCCGCCTACCGCGACGTTTTCGACCACGGCACGAACCCCCTCCCTGACGTGTCAAACGCTGTATTCCGCGAAGGCCAAGTCACCGTCATCCCAACCAGTCACCTCCACGGCGCAAAAGAGGAACTCGCCGTTCTCTCCATTCTCTCCTACATCATCGACGACAAAATCGACGACTACAACGTCGACCCTAACGTCAAAGACACCCCGCTCCTCGTCGCCGTCGACGAAGCTCACAACTACGTCTCCGATCCAGACACTCTCCGCGAGCAATACATCGTCAATCGCGCCCGTGACGCCGTCAAACAAGGCCGGAAAGACAAACTCGGCCTCTTCATGATCACCCAAAACCCCGAAGACATCGACGGCGACATCCTCAAACAAACCAATACCAACATCTTCCTCGGCCTCCGCGAAGAAGTCATCACCAAAGTCCCCTCTATCCCCCGCGGCTACGAACGCGACCTCCAAAAATACGGCAAAGGCCAAGCCGCCATCAAAGCCCCTGATGTCGAAGCTGTTGAGGTCAAAGGGCTCCCACTGTGTCTTACACAACACAGTAACTGAGACAATAGTTCCGAAAGTCTGATTCTGTGCATTATTCTTGTCGTAGGAAGTGAGGCGGAATTGAGTCTATAGTGACTCCGGTGTTGGCCGCTACAGTGACCCTTAATTGGAACCGATGGCACCGAGTTCGTGATATTAGTGTGTGGAAAACGGGCGGTCTTCAAATCGATAATAATCAAGAGAGCAATGGCTACCAAGACGTCTGGTCTACTACTGCGCTGAGGAAATCGGCAAGACAGCGTCAGCCAGAGAGCATTGTCTCAGGAGGTCTACTCGGTTGTGGGGCCGGTTACTCAGCCGTTCGCTATGACGTCTCTGGCTCAACAGCAATGTCGAGAATCTCTATGACGGCATCATCGATCGCCATTCTTGCAGCTTCGACGTCCCCCCCGGTTCGTTCCTCTCTTTCGAGGGACTCGAAAAGATCGGCTAGTTGTTCGACGACCGGTGAATCGAGTTCCCGCGGATCGATAACAGGGGCACTTTTCAGGGCGCCGAGTTCGATCTTCTCAAGTCCGGAGTAGGAGCGACTCACCTTGCTGATCTCCTTCCGCACGATATTGCTATTGAGGTATGCAAGTAGCGCCTTGATCTGCTTTTCGTCATCCTCAAAATCCGGGTTGATAATGTGGAAGTTATTCAGCGTCCGGAGGCCGCAATCGTTGTGGATGAACTGTGACCCCGTTCTACTCATGTACTTAGCGAGTATTGGGGCCGGATCGCGTTTGTCAACGCAATACCACGGGTTACGTCGGTCGAAGAGTTCACGATCCGTGTCAAACGTCTCCACAGCATAGGAGAGGAACTCCTCGAGAGGGTCCCTATTGCTAAGCTTCTCGCCGTCTTCGTATGCGTATAGCAGCCAGACGTCCTTCACCTTATCGCGCCACCGCTCCCAGTCCTCCCTCGTGATTTCATAGCCGGGGATGTCCTGAGCGCTCTTGATAACCGGCTGGAGGAACCGGTCAGGAATGTCGTGGTCAGCCAAATCATGTCTGTTCAGACAAAAAAGATCGTTATTCCCGGTCGCAATACCGCGTTTTATCGTGGCAATATCCGCAAAATCGCCTAGCCCATCGATTTCGCTCGTCTCCGTCGGCGAAAAATAATGCTGCCAGTTATTCTCCGGAGAAAGGAGGCGCTGCAATAGGTCAACGCGATATTTGTCTTCATCCAAATCGTCCGCGAAATCGATATCCAGCAACTCACTGAAGCTATCGACCTCGGGCCAGCTGGGGAGATTGATAAAGGTCGTCTCATGGTCCTCCGGGGCTGGTTCATTCTTGAGGAAGAGGAGACTCGTAGTGGTCCGGACGCCGCGGAATGTATTTTCGTCTTCGTCGAGTTGCACGATCGCCTTAATCCGGAAACGTTCGAGGAGATACTGCTTGAAGGGGACGCCGAACTCCGTCTCCATGAACCCAGTGGGAATGATGAACGCTAGGCGACCCTCGTCGGCGACGAACTGTGCGGCATGGGCAAGGAAATACACGTACAGAGGGGACTTCCCGTGAAAATCGATTCCCGTTTCGCCGGAAACGACCCTGTTTGCTTGTTCCTTCACCTCCGTCTCCATTGCTTGTGAGCGGGAGTATGGGGGGTTCGCGACAACGGCGTCGACGGACTGGGTTTGGCCATGGCTGTTTTCGGTCCAGTCGTGCGCCTCAAACTCGAGGAAGTTCCCTCGCTTGAGTACTGGGCTGCCGGGGCCATCGACGAGTTTGAGCGAAACAGCTGCCATCGAGACTGCGAGTTCGTCGATGTCGTTTGCATGAATATCTTGAAGTGGTTTTTCTGCCCCACGCTGGATTTTCTCCATGACGGCCGCAGAAGAGAGCATGCCGGCGCCAACGCCTGGGTCGAGGATAGTGTCGTCTGCATCATCGATTGCCCACTTCGCAAGGATCTCGCCGATGTAGTTCGGCGTGGCGAACTGACCGAGGTCACGCCGTGCATCTTGGACGAACAGGCGCTCATACGCCATACTGAGGGTCTCTGCTGGGTGAGAAGTCGAACTAAGTACGCCCCGCAAGGCGAGGACCATTCGAATCTCGGGTTGATCGAGTTCATCAATCAACTCACCAGGAACACTTAGCTCAAAGCCTTTGTTCTGCGTGACCCGCTCCGCTTCAGCGAAGCGTGCAGCGAAATCGGTCTCCGCCGAGAGCGCTCCCATCTCTTCGTGTTCTGGTTCATATAGCGCGTATATAGCGCTCTTGAGAAAGAAGTCAAAAAGACAGGTTCGAGAGAGGACCTCTCGTGAACGATGAGAGTCATCCATGTTTCGTCCTGCAAGCCACTGCTGGTAGCGGGTTGGGATATCGTTGGCCAGTAGCTCGTGCTGAGATAGATTACACGCGATACTATCGACGGTCTCGATAAGAAGACAAGTGATCGTCTCGTTGTCATAACCTGCTCCCGTCCCGCCGGATTTTCCCAGCGATGACGGAGCTAACCGCCACTGATGAGCCGCACCAACCCGGGTGCTTTTGACGGCTCCGAGGATCTGAAGCTCTTTGAGTTTCTTGATCGCCGTTTCATATGAACATCCGACCGCTGATTCGATTTCACTCGTGCTTGCCGGTTCGGCCTCGGCGACCGCAGTGAGAAATTTATGAAGAGGGAATTTCAACTGTGGTTGAGATTCCCTTAGATCCTGACAGAGAGACATATACTTGAAAATACAGCCACCTGTATTGGGTTTTTTGATCGGCAGAGAACGCACAGAGGCAGGTGATTTCAGCAACAGAGCTTCGAGCTAGCACGGCTTTCTCGGTTGTCAAAGGGCGCGAGAAATACCCGACAGAAGGGAGGAGTTTGGTCTATCGTTGGCGCGGATACTCGTCTTCGAAGCTGCTACATGCCTCAACCCGGAAATCAACGTCTACCGTAGCATCGAAGGTGGCCGTACTACTCGGTTTGATATCGCCTCGCACCAGACAGATTCCATCGATGGATATGACGTTTTCCTCTATTGTCTCTTGAGTGGCGAATGAGAGAGAAGTCGTCTGGGCCAAGTCTCCGCAGGTCTGGATTGCGTTATAGTGATCACCCGTTTCCAATTCTGCGGGCGTCGTGAGAACAGTGACATCAATGTCGAATTCTAGCAGTTCCGAATGGATTATTTCGATAAACCTTGGGGTGAGCTGTTCGCTCCGAATAAGCACTTCTTCGCGGGCAAAGGAAAGGTAGTCCTGCAGTAGCAGTTCTGCCTTGAACCCGCTTGAGAAGGAATCCACAGGGTTCTGTACTGCCTCAAGTATTTCGCTCAACGCACCTCGCCCGAGGGATCGACTACTCACGAACGGTCGATCGAATGTGAGGAATGAGCACTCTCGGGTTTCCTCCACGCAGTGTTGACAGCCGTCCCAACAGAGCGGGGCTTCACGCAGAATATCACGGATCGAATTCCGTGACTCATCGTCAGCAAGCTCGGTCGAGTCAATATCACTAGTTAACTCATCGAGCACGGTTTCAGGGGCGTCGTCGTCAACGTCTGCTTCAGAGAGGTACTCATACACCGCTCGACGAACCGATCTAGCATGTGGGTAGATGTGATCTGAGCCTAGCCCTTCGAACGCTCGCGCCATTAGTTTGGCGTGGGCGTGTTCATCTTCAAAATCGCGCCTGGATAGTGAGTTGAACTTCCTCTGTACTTCCTCTTCGTGCGCAGTCAAGAACTCGAGGACAGGTTTGACAAGTTCCCCGATCGTTTCGATACCATCGTCCTCCAACCGTCCCGCAAATTCCGAGAGATACCCGAATCCACCGACTGCAGTCTCAAATAGGACGATTCTGGTCTTGTCGGAGGTTGCTGTTTGGACGTCTGCCGCTGGATGTTCAAGATAGTATCCGAGGTGTTCAGTTTCTGCACCGAATCGCATGCAAAGCCGGTCTCTCAAGAGATGCGAAAGCGTATGAAGGAGCGTTACTTCTGCAAAATCACGCGCATCCTCGTTTTCTTCGAAGTCAACACGTTTGGCACGTTCACCGAGATTTGGATCGCCTTTGAGGCCAGACGAAGCTCCCTCCTCCATCTTATCGAACGCGTTGAACCCATTCTTTCGATCGACCTGATCCTGGCCTTCATGATAGAGGAGATACTTCAGCCCTAGCCACTGCTCGATTCGCGTTGAAGAGTCGATTACGTCCAACACGAGATCAGTTAGGACATCTTCTTGGAAGTCCAGTTCGAGAGCGCTCACTTGCCGTGTTCGGAATCCAATGCCCTCCGAGAGGAAGACGTGCGTACTCCACATATAGCTGGGCTGTGAATTAAACGAAACTTCATCGATAAACGCTCGGGACTCCCCCTTATCAGCTAGCCCGAGAGAGAAGAGCGGCCGATCGCCGTACCGAACAGCCCCGATACGCTCTGGGTCTCCGCCGGACGAATCCGAATAATGCTGTAGAACGTTCGGATAGACTTTGTAGAGCCGGTCATAGCGTTCGTTCTTCCGGTATTCGCTGCAACCCCCCTCAGCCTGCGGATTCTTCCGGTGTGGGCACTGGTGACGAACAGGACATTTCTCTTCGCTTGAGGCGATAACGAAGACCATCCGGCAATGGTTGGTCCGGGAGAGTGAGTCATGACTGAACTCCATGTGAACCGGTGGATAGTCCCAGGCCCTGTCCGAATCTAGGGAGTCGTTTTCGTAGATGATCTGGCTGTTGGAGCCTTCCTGGAATTGGGTGAACTTCAACAACAAAGGCTGTACGATGTCTTTGTCAAATGTCTCAAGTGGGACTTCGTATTGATCCCGAGTTCCCCGACTCCGATAGCTCGAAGAGCCATACAGACGGTGGTCTTCAGTTTGTAGATAGCTAACGGGCGGGAGCAACAGTTCAAAAGGTTCTGTGTTTCGAAGTTGGAAGGGAGTGTACCCGTAAAGCGCGCTGATGCCTTTTTTGGTCATGCGGTGGTTTCCTCCATATCGAACTCCGGCTGCGGCGCCTCGAAGGTTCCTGTGAAGTGGATAGAGTTCTGCAAGATCGTATTTAGTACGGGGAAAAGGTGCGCTCCCTCGGCACGCTGGTACTCAACGACCAGTTCTTCGAACCGACTCAAGACGTGCGTCGACGCCAGCACTTCGAGATTCTGCTCTTGGAGTGTACCAACCTGATCTAGAAGGGACTCGATCTCGGATTTGAAGTTGTCCTCTCGGTTCGGTTCGAATCGCTGCACTGCGTTCGTCAATTTGTCAGTGATCTCCTCCATGTGCAGGCCGTATGTTTCCTCTAATTCGGTAGTAGAGCCGTACTCGCCGCTGACCCAAACCATTAGCTCCAAGAACAGCAGGTCATGCATTTCCGAGCGTTCGGGGATTTGGTCAATTGTATCACGGAGCTCACTCTCATTTTCCTCGGCCCACTGCCGCAAGTAATCTGGGTCACGCGTATACCATGCATGTCGCACTGTCTCCTCTAAGTCCTTCACCAAGTGGGTAAGCGTCCGAATTGAGTCAGCCGTCTCCTCAATGGGTTCCATGTATTCTCCTGGAATATCTGGAAGTGCAGCGAGATCCCGACGGACCGATTCGAGCTTTCGCCGGATCTGTCGAAGTTCTCGGTAGTACCGCTGTGATTTCGTCAGAATTCCTTCCGGGTCGATGTCCAACGCCTCATCTGTCGACTCATAGCCGGAAACCACCGTCCGGAGTTGTGCTAAGAACTCCTGTTTCTGACGCTCAAACGTATCCCTTCGTGTGCTTTCAGGATCTACGAATGAGGGAGGTAGCTCAGTGTTTTCGACATAAGTGATCAACTCGCGCAAGAAGCCGATGAGCTCGGCCCGATTTTGGATACCGTCGCTGCCATCGGCATAGGTGTTGTATCCCTCTCGTGCCATCCTGTGAAGGGCTCTAGAAAGAACATGCTGCACCTGTATTGAAGCACTATTCCCAATCTGCGACGGTGAAAGGTTCGATGTGCTCTCCAACTCCTCGCGGAGCTCTTCGTCGAACATGTACATCATGCTCGAGGGCTTCGACGAGAATTCGATTATCCCGAGGCCAACTCGATAAGTATCGGGGTTTCGTCCAGCCCGTCCGATGCGCTGGATGACGCCTTCGTTTTTGCCCGGCGGCAACTTATACTGGAGGACAGCTGCAACGCTGTTTAGGTCAACACCCATTTCCAGCGTCGACGTTGAAAGAAGTAACCGCTTCCCTCCACCCTCTGCGTTGAATGAATCTTCGATGCGATTGCGTTCCCGATCAAGAAGCTCCCCCGAATGGGTCCCGATGCTATTTGCGAAGTCATTCATTACGTAATTCTGGAAGTCGCTCCGGGGCGAATCGGCCCATTCACGGGGGAGTAGTGGTTTCCACGAGAAGGGGTCCTGATCACTGATCCCGCCATCAGGGTGGGTGTGTCGAACAACCTCTTCCCCCCGGTTGCCACTGGGAGACAGAATGTAGTTCGCAATGTAGCTGTACTGGCGATTGATCTCTGCGATGCTGTCGATGAAGTTCAGCGCCCGGAAGCTCTGTCTCGCACACCAGAGGTTCAAACACTGAACCATCGCTTCGTTCAGTGTTTCCACGCTCCGATTGGGGGGTGGCAGAACGTAGTAATGGACGAGATGGCGCTCTTCGTCCACGCCAGCGTCTGTTAGCACATCTTCATAATCCACGTGAGCGACTGCCTCCCGATCCAGCGTGGTCAGGTTTCGTGTGAACTCAACGGGATTTGAGAGGGTAGCAGAAGACAGGACGAGTTGTGGGACTTCGTCTTCCGCCTTAGCATCTTTGAGGAGTTGCAAAATGTACTGGACGTGCCCCCCTACGTAGCTGGTGTATATGTGGGCCTCATCAAGTACGACATACTCTAAATTATCATAGCGTGTTGCATTGTTACCTCGTGAACTTCGAAGCCGATGGTATACAGTCCAGACAGTGCTCAATAGAATCGTCGGTGGATCCTGTGCAATGGCCGTCTTGGTGGGAACAATATAATCGAGGATTTCGTCACAGGCAGGACATCTGACTTGAGAGGTACCGGCGATGGATTCGATTATCAAGTCGTTTGCATCGTCGTGGCACTCACATCTCGGGCAGGTGATGCCGAAGAAGCTCTCTTCGTCCCTCTCTCTGACCTCTTTGGGCGTCTCACCATGATCGACCCCGAGCGATATCGTTGGCTTGTCTGTCTCCTCAAGCCGGTTATTCAGCCGATCAAGCCGCGGCAGGAGCGTCGAAAGTTGGTCACGGATCAGCGCCTGTCGTGGATAGAGAAGCAATGAGGACGTCTGAGGGCCCTCTCTGGCGAGGGAATCGAGTGCGTGTTTGAAAGATGGGATCGAAAACGTGAGCGACTTTCCGGAGGCTGTCGGCCCATCAAGCGTGAGACAATCATTGGCTGGACTGAGTACTTCCTCGATCGCCTTTGCCTGATGACTAGAGAGTCCGTCTATCTTCGAGTCACCTCCTTCAATAGCATGAACGATTAATTCGGCCTTGTCATCGCCCACACCTGCTCCCTCTAGCACTTCTCTGAGATCTCTTGCGCTGAAATTGGGCACTTTCTCGGTCTCGATGGAAATATCCGATTCGAACACCAATGGGTCCTGGTCGTATCCATTTCGAACGTTCGAGAGACGATGAAGAAGGTCGAAGTGAATCGTCCGATAACCGGGATCAAACTCTAGAAGCATCCCGTCTTCAAGTAGGTCTGCTGGCGAGACACCGTCTTGAAGGCACTCCGCCAGAGCTTCATCGTCGAGATAGGTTTCCGAAGGGAATAGCGATTCTCCATGACTTCGGTAAAGCGACTCCTCGCGTCGTAGGAGGGCTTGATAACTTTTGATCTCCTCTGAGTCCGGGCTTGTCATGATGTTTAATGATTGTTGTCAACGGAGCGATTGACGCTCGTTTGTTTTCTGGTCGGGTCAAACTTCGGGAGGATACGGTCCGCTGCTTCATGCTCGCGGATTGGTTTGAACTCCGAGAGTCGGAGCAAGGGCTGAGGAAGGGTTGCCGTTCGTCGCCGTTCACGGCTGTCCTGTGGATAAACTCGACTGAAGGCTTCTTCTACATGAGCAGGAGATGCCGAATGTGCCTGAGAGATTGTCTTCTGCCAATTCTCAACCTGGGTTCCCGGCTGCTGGCCGTCCACGACGATCGAGACCACATATCCCGTTTCGATAAGACCTCGGTAGAAGAGGACAGAAAGCCCCTGTTCATAGCTGCTAGCTGCTCGGGCGACGTTTTCCCACGTCCGTCGGAGTAATGTGGGAGAGACGTGGCTACTCTCATCGTCGGTATCGGTCACAGCGATCTCGGTCAATGAACATAACATTCTGAATCCAGTGACGATCAACGCCGTCCGAGCGTTGTATGACGATAGATCGATCTTCCAAAGATCGTGAATTTCTGCGTCAAGGTCACCCGTAGAAGTTTGGAGCGCGTCAGTCAGGATCCGATTCGTGACGATGATAGCTGCACTAAGCACCGAATACTGACTGTAGAATTGCCTCTTGCTCCCAATTTCGAGGAGGTTTCGATAGGCTTCGAGTTCCTCTGAAAGGTATCGGAGATGGGATTTCGAATCTAATTTTGCCGTGTCACGGAGCTCGACGAGGGCGTAATACCAACCCGTGAGCTCGATTTCTTCAGGGGTCGGGTGTTCCAAATCGCCATTAAGGACAACGCGGAAACCCTCATGACTTAACCGAACAGCATCCTCTGAACCATATTGGAGGCCGAGTTTGTGGGTGGATTTGAGCAATCTAAGACATTCCCTAGCTTCATCGGTGGCGTCGGACTGGCCAGCCTTGATTGCTAGGGCGGGGATGAACTCAACGAGAGGGGGGTGAAAGAGTGCTCTCCCCGTCAGTTCCTCATCACCGGTTAGATTCACCAGTTCACGATTGCACTGGAGTTGGCCAGCCTCAGAGGGAACCTCCTCTGTAAACTCATCTGTTGACTGAAGGAGTGGTAATTCGTCTGTTTGCGATCGATCGATGGTCTGCGTCTTTTCGGGCTCGCCCCATAGCTTCTCAAGAGAAAACCGGGAGATATTGTGGACGGTTCTCGTCATTACATTGACACCTCGTGGCCAACTCGAACTCGAACCATCATCAAACATTGAATAAAGAAATTCGTGGAATCCGCGGAGTGGGTTTTCGTCGACTCTCCGGGACTCTGGCACGTTTCGAACGTCACTCAGGTACTGATCCCCAGTAATCCGGGTTTCGTACGCTGCGACGATTCCTGCAGGAGTTGCGAGGGTCAGTGCGCGGATAGCGTATTCTCCGATTGCCCACAGGCTGACTCCTGCAAACGTCATGAGCGACGCAGCTGTCGCGAGCCGTAATGTCTCCGGTATTACGCCTGTAATCGTGATTATGAATGCATTCAACAAGAGCGAAACAGAGACAACAGCGAGTGTCTGCCGAAGGTGGCGGTTATCCGTAAACAGCCAAGTCAGTCTCGGTGAATATTGCGGACTCGTCAGCTGGACCCCGACGTAGGTCAATGAAAATACAATTGCAAGAACGCTTGCTTGACTAGTGAACAGCACTTCCGCGAGTTGTCCTGGGGCGCTCTCGGAGACGACCGGACCATGTTCAGCTTCATACTGCCAACATATAACAAAAGATGCCCCTAGGACGAATGCCCCTATAGCAAATATAGGGGACTGCTTCCCGATTCGGTTGTTCCAATCCGTCCCCGAGATGGGGCGATATTTACCACCCTTCTTAATAAATACAGGGCATTATGCTGACGGATATCGAGGAGGGTATGACCATCTCTGACGCCCAAGAGGTCATCGAGTGGGATGGAGACTTGAGCCAGGTTCTAAAACCGTGGCATATCCCGATGATCCTCGCACGGAATGCGGGGCGAGCTTCCGTTAACATTGATGGAGATCCAGGGAAGCCAGTTCCGAAGCATGGCCGCGTCAGGTACTCGGACTTCAAGACTCAGTTCACATTCCAAGGGCTAGAGGAGCAGGAGCCGCAGGAACTACACGACTTTGTTGATGAACACGGTCCTATAGCAGCGCCTGAGGTGATGGAAGTCTACGGGATCCAGCGCGAGGAAGCTATTCAGCGCCTCGAAGACTTGGACGGAGTTTCGTCGTTCAAGGTCAGTGGCGAACAGTTCTAGTACTGAGTGAACCCTCTTTCGCCGAGATTACGCTGTCTTTCGCGTACGGTATTGTCGATATGCCAACTATTTCTCCAACCCGTATTTCTCACATCCATTCAAGCGCTGCGTTGTGCTGCGCAACATACTGCGGTTTCAAGCTATCATCCGGTATCGAGATCCGTTCCCCTGCACGGTCGATAATCGTCCGTTTGAGCACACCACTCTGAGTTTCGAAGCTCGGATTCACGCACAGTCGGTAGTCTTGGTCGATGGTGAATAGCTCCCGGTCGAACGCGGCGTGATGCGTCTTACTGAGTGCCAGCACGTTCGAGAGATCTGCCCTGTGCTCCGGATAGTCACTCCACGACAGGACATGCGCTACGTCCAACAAGCCGGGATGATCCACCCCGGAAATCGGACACGTCTGGTCATGCACGGACAGCACCGCCGCGCGGAACTCCGGATCAACCGACCGTGCGTGGACAGTCGTTTCGTACGTCCCAGTAGGCATCCCGGCATCGTTCAGCGATGGTGTCCAGTCCGAGTCGGCCCACTCCTCCACTGCGCTCTCAACGAACTGTAGGCCGTCATCCGTCAACGCGTACCCCTCGCTGCGCTTCTTGACGAGTTCCATGCTCCTCAGCCAATTCACCCGTTGCTTCGCCATGTCCGTCTCCCCGCGGCTCCACCCTAACTCAGGATGCGTATTGAGCTGCTGTTCACTGACCTCTGCAAGCGTCATCGGACCAGCAACTAACGCGTAGAGGAGACTGCGTAGTCCGACGTTCCGATCACACATAATTCGCAGCAGCGTCGCCATGTCATCCTGCTCAACGTATTTCCGACCAGCATCCCCGAGTTCCCAATGGTCGTTCGTCCGGTGGAGAAACCCGACTTGCTGTAAGTAACTCACCCGCCGCATAATCGAGTCCCGGCTGGACACGTTCGGGAATGAACCCCGATGCCACCCTATGAGTTCATCCGTCGTCGGCTGATGAGCTTCAACGAACTCAAGAATCGTCTTTAGCGTCTCGACGTACTGTGTCCCGCCACCAAACATTGGGACAATACTACCGAGCCGATCCGGAGGCATGAAGTATCAGTGACAGAGCCGGATGATGATCCTTTCCCCCGGAGTGATCCCCTGAAGCTGGTTGAGAGGACCCAGAGCTATGCTTGCGAAGCGTCGTCGAGTGGTGGCCGTAGGTCACGCCAGCGGAAATCGGCTGTCTCGCCTGAATCAAATGAAACCCGATAGATCTGGGCATCCCGCTCGTCAGCCGTGAGTGAATCCGCTTCATCACTCAGCACTTCAACGACATGTCCGTGTTCCCGGTGGTACTCCTGATGATCGGGATCTGATTCATCTGTAATATCAATCCGGACTCGATCTCCCTCAGAGAACCGCGGCATTATGAGATCAAATGGCAGTGATGGTTATCAGCACTTGGGTATCTACGGGCACTCACAGTCAGACCGGGTACCGAGTCGTTGTTACCCCCACATCAGAGATCGAGAGTTCCGTCACGTATGCATCGTTGTCCCGGTATGGCTCGCTAATTCGTATCGCTGGCCCCGTATAGAACACCGGCGTTCCGTCACTAGCCTCAAAGGAATATCCCTTCTCGAAATCGTTGTTTTTCGGTCGGTGTTCATCGCCAATCAGTACACAGTCAAAGGACACGCGTGACTGCGCGAGTAACCGATCCAAATCGACATCAGCGTCGTACTGTCTGTACGGCGTGAATCCGTCGTGGAGACACAGCACGTTCGGTCCAAACGACGATGCTCCGAACGCAATATTAGACGGGTCCCAATCCCGCGAGTAGAATTTCCCGACATCGTCCATCCCTACGTTTCCGGCTGAAATACCATACGCCTCTACCTGGGAACCACCAACCGGTGTCGGGCTAGTCGATAATTCCGTGAGGTATCCTTCCGCCACCTGGGTTTTGAGCCACGCAATCCCGTCTACAGAATCAGAGTGCTGTGGATTCGCCGAGACATGATCGTGGGACCCGATTATGCAGTACACCGGAATGCCGAGACTAGACAACGTCGCCAGGGATGCTTCTGCGGCATCGAGCGTAACTTGATCCACCTCATGATCTAGAATATCCCCCGTGTGAACGACTGCATCGACATCCCGTTTCATAGCGACCTGCGTAATTCGTTTGAACGTCTCTCTACTCGAAATTTCTCCGATCCACGATACTGTACTCCCGCTCCCAGTGTTCTCACGATTTTCGTATCCAAGATGCGTATCACTCACAAACAGAACCGTCGTCTTTGCAACGCCTGCCTTACGACCGGTGTTCCTTCGCGCTCTGGAAACTCGCTCGGGGTCAAGCAGAATATCGACTCCATCACCTGACTGATCAGCCGCGGGTTCAGCGGGAAATTCTGCAAGCAGGGAGATCGCCCAATCAACTTCATCTGACGAGACGTTTACCGGAAGCACTTCTCTGGACTCCGGCGCAACAGGTAACACCGCGACCTTCGGCACATACCGGCGATCCGAGTCACGTGGATTCGCCACCGTGATCGCCGAAAACTCCGTTATTCGGTCCCCATTGCCATGTCGTCGCGCGTAGTCCTTGCGCTTGCCCAAATTCCGCTCCTTCTGTTGTGCCCCGTAACACGATGCTCCATTGGCCAACAACTCACCCCCATACAGTACAGACCGCAGTGCCATCTTCCACTCCGAATCTGCTTTAGAAGGAAGCGACCCATAGAGAACAGAGAGGCAGTCGTACAGCTCAGTCAACTCATTCCCCGAACCCATCGTATCTAGTTCATGAATCTCGACAAGTGATAGCAGTTGCTCTCGACGACGTTGAATGAAGGTTTACTCAGGTTTCGGAGTCAGTTCGTCACTATCCTCGTTCTGCGACGGACAGGTACAGAGCATAATTTTCAGTCAGTTCTCCCGTGTCTCTATCTTCAGTCCGTTGGAGCTTGATTTCGAGCCTTGTGTCTTCTCCCTCGAACTCAAGAAGCGGTTTGAAGAGGCTCCCGACTGCCTCGACGAACTCGGGTGATCCCGTAACCCGGATATCAGAGATATCGGTCGAGTATTTGCTCCCACTGAAGCTATTTGGTTTCTCAACGATGGACTCTCGAATCTCTAGTTCAGAAGCCTCATCTAGACCACTCAGCCAATCGATCGCGTGTCGCTTCACAATATGCCCCGAATCGGTCGTGGGAAGCTGCTCTAACTGACTCACACCACCAGGTTACACGTAATGGTATTTGAACCTCAGCGAGTTGGAATCTACTTTTTGCCCTGCAAATACATTCCTGCGACGACGTGCGGGGGCTCTTCCTGTTCCTCCGCCCACTCCTGCCGTTCTTCGTATTTTTCTTTCATATTGTATCGGGAGATAATTTCCCGAACAGCCGCTACCAACTCTTCACCCGATACCTCTTCGTTTCGGAGATCTCTAAACTCGTCAAGGATCTGGTCCGCCGAAACTGTCTCCACGATGTCCTGGAACTGTGCTAGTGTCTGTTGTTGGTCGGTATTTTCGACGCTTGAGGCGACCTCTCCCAGTTCGTCAACCACATAATCACGGTCGATACTCGCACCTTGTCGGGCCTCCCGCTGGAACTGACGGCGCTTGCCCATATCATCGCCGAACTCCGTCCGAGCTACATTTTCGGCCCGTTCGTACCGACGATCGAACGTCTCTGCGTCAACGGACGCGACAGGCTCGTCAACGGGACACGAGATGGTCTCGACGATGGAGTCTTTCTCTTGTGAGGCTAGGTCCTGTCCCCCGTCGCTTGGGAACGTGACGAGGTACGGGGTCGTGTAGTCTCCTTGCCGGTAGACAATTACGACGCCGTCAAACTCTCTATCCCATTCCATCGCACTCCGAATTCCGTCGCGGTCATCCAACCAGCTGAGGAAGTCCGGATGCTCCTGTTTGAGGTCCTGAAGACTACTTGCAGGGCCGATGAGATCGTCACTCCCAATGATTTCATTTACGTCGTCTTCGACCTTATCGATGTCCTCTTCAGCGTAGATATCCTCCATGTAGGATCGGTTCACGTTATCTTCCGGACTCAAGATCTCCCCGTCTTCACCCAGAACACTACTGATTTCTTGGACCCGCGATTCAACGCGGTCGACGATGCCGAGTTCCTCCTCAAGTTCCGTTTCTGGCAGGAAGTTGAGTGCATAGATGTCATCGTGCCCGCTCCCAAGACGATCGACCCGACCGATTCGCTGAATTAGACGCAGGGGATTCCAGTGGAGGTCGTAGTTGATCACCAAATTCGCGTCCTGAAGATTGACCCCCTCCCCGGCGACATCGGTAGCAAACAATACATCGATCTCTTCACTCGGGTCTATCCCGTCCCGTGCATCATTCGCTTCAGGTGCGAATCGCTGAATGATGTTCTCTACGTTCGAAGTATCACTGGTAGCACTCGCAATCCGAACGTCATCAGAAAGCAATCCGCGATTCTGGAACTGTTCGAACGCAGCTTCCAGATATGTCACGGTATCAGTAAACTGCGTAAACACGATCAACTTCTCTGCACGGTCACCACGCTGGAGAATTTCGTGCGATCCCACGCGGAGATTCCCGAGAAGCTGCCGAAGCTGTTCGGCCTTGTCATCCATCGAATAGTCTTCCTGAATTTCCTGGTGGAATGGCTCTAACGTAGCTTCTAGATCAGAGAGGAGCTGGATATCTGTTTCAAGATCACGCTTCAGTTCCTCAAGATGGAATGCCTCTGTTTGATATGCCGCGTACTCGCCTCCTTCAACCATCTCGTCGATCTCATCGAGGATGTAGTCAATCTGCTCCCCACTGTTGATGAGTTCGGAGACGTCTCTCCCGACAGCCACAGTTCCTTCGTCAAGGAGGTCCCGGAACATCCTATAGCTCCGAAGCATCCGCGTGAGCGACGTATAGAAGGCATGAACACTGCTTTCCAACCGTTTCAAAAGGTTGGACTTCATCAATCCTCGAATATTCTTCCCCATCGAGGAGAGGTTCTGATACGGGTCCTTGTTCGCGTACCCCGTCTTCAGATAGTCTTCCTGGCCGATCGAGTAGCGGGCGAAAGTCAGGTCCTCCAGCGTCTCCACTATCTCATCGTACAATGAATTTCTGACCCCGTCCGCTGTCGAGTACGTCTCATGCAGATTGTAATCGACCGTCTGCAAGTGTCGATCCGGGAGGTATCGACGTTCACCACCCATCTGGAGATACACTTGGCCATCCTCATCCTCCTCACCGTATTGGTCGATGATATCTTGACGAGTCCGCCGCACCATCACGTGACTGAGAAGATTCGAGAGGTCTGTCTCGTCATTCTCCGCCATTTGCGTGAAGTCGTAGAGGTTCGGCGGCGTAATCGGGATCTGCGTGAGATCCTCGATGTGGAATAATTTGATCTGGTTGTACACGTCCCACGCACTCTTCGTGTACGGTGTTGCGGTCAGGAGGATGGTCTGATTGACTGTCGGAAGGAACGCCTGTAGATTGTCGTACCGGTGCGTGTCCTGGTTGCGGAAGTGATGGGCCTCGTCGACGAGACAGACAGATGCGTCATCATGCTCCTCCAAAAGAGTCTCGTGGAAGTTCTCCTTGGAAACCATTCCAAGGCTGATCACCTCGGCATTGAAATTGTATCGCTTGTTGACCATCCGCTCCCACATCGGCTGGAGATGCTTTGGAGAGATGATTAGCATCTTCCCCTTGTTTCCGTGGAGCCGATTTCGAGCGTGGAAGTGTTCAAGCAGCCCAAGGCCGACGAACGTCTTCCCCATCCCGACGACGTCGGAAACGAGGACCCCGTCGTATTCATTGGCGATACTAATACCGCGGTTCACCGCCCATTGCTGAAAGTCGTAGAGGTCTTCGTAGACATCGAACGACTGGAGGTAGTCTTCAGCGGTCTCCAGTGTCTCCTTGTAAAGCTCGTAGAGGATCTTGGTATACACTAGATATGGTGCCGGGAGACCAGTACCACTACTGACCTCACGTAGCGTCTCTGTCGTGTCGTCTGGGAGTGAATCACACGGCGGTGCCGGTGGCTCGTCTTCCACTGAAACGTGACCCGGATTGTTCGAAACCCAAGAATCTTCGAATGCACTCAGGAGGTCGGCGTCGAATTCAACAGCGTCGTCCCACAAGTCATCAAACCACTCTTTGAGTTGCGTAACTCTCTCGTTGTAGACTGGAGCGTTAAGTTCTGTATTGCTGTGGAGCCCACTGAGACTGAGATTCGACGAACCGACAACGCCGACGTCTTTGGGGGTAAAGATATCTCCTTCGTCTTTCTCAAAGAGGTACGCCTTCGCGTGGAACCGTTCCTGAAGGTAGAGTTTCGGCTGGATACGACCCTGTTCCAACCAGTCCATTAGTTTTGTGAAGAACTCCTGATTTTCGGCGGAAGGATCTTCGTAGAGGAGTTGGTTCGAGTAGTTTTTCGCGGTTTGAGCACGAATCGCTGTGCGCTCGCTCCACTTGACGTTCTGTGACTGCTTAAATTTCGTACCAGTAAGACGGAGATTCTGATGGGCTTCTATTAGTTCGTCCAATCCCTGTTGGTCAGGATTTCCAATGAGTATCTGAAGTCTCCCGCCGTTGTCGAGGAATTCATCCAGTTCTGGACGGAGCCGCTTCAGGCCACTCATATAGAGATACCCGACAGCTATCCGAATACGGTCGGTATCATCATCAGCCAAACCTTGGCGGATTACATCATCCAGGCGATCATAACGTCTATTATCGATAATACCGACCATCGTCATACACTTTCAGACTTCTCAACCCGATTATTGATGAGGTCAAGAAGTCCTCGATAGACTGTGAGTTGTTCTTCCTCGGACAATCCAAGAAGATCCCCCATAATTTGGGAGTCTAATTGACGGCGATCATCCTTGACAGTCTCGAACGAAACTTCCTCAGGGGTTGTAGCGCCCAGTTCCTCGAAAATTGTGCCAACTTCCCGGTTAACGAACTCTCGGTATGTGGTCTGCATTTCACTGTCCCATGTCATTCGATCTGGTTCGATTATCGGGAAAGAATCCACCTCCGATGACATGTTGGTCAGTGCTCCCTGTCCAAGATTGACTCTACCTTTGATTTCAATGATGAACAGCCAAAGGGTTGAATTCAATTGTGCACAGATTCGGTCTGCGTCCTCTTGATCATGTAATTGAACCGCATAGAATGAGTCTGTTGACAGGAGTCTACCGATGGATGGACGGATAACAAATAGCCGTTTAAAGAAGGCGCGAGGCCAGACCAAATCGCCTACACATTCGGAGATGTTCCGGCGTTTACTACCTGAACGTTCCTCCACATTGTACCAAGCTGAGTCGCCGTTCCAGAGGTTATCCCCTGTATTATCGCGGTCGGGGAAGGGCCCTCCTCGAGATGGTTGGTAATCTTTCCCCCAGTTGATATACGCAAGTCCGGCTGATTTGAGTTCATCCTTCCCGACATTATTTGCACTAAACAGGACCCCATCAGAACTATTCGGAGACGTTTCTATGTGATTCCGGTTTCTGGTACTTTTTAAAATGTGGTTGGGGACATAAATCTCCCCAGAGCTGTCCTCATACGTATATCCCCAAGGGGAAGTGCCATCTGTTCCATCATTCTCTACACCTTCTTCAGAAAGCGGATGCATCCAGTACTCCGGCTCAAGATCTATTTCCGTGTTATCCTCTTTGCTTGTCAAACGAAGATTCCCAGTCGGTTCAATCACCTCTGCTGACCAGTTCCGGTTATCATCTCCTGGTTGAGGGAGAATAAAGAACGGGTTGGCCCCTGTTAGAAGGGCGGTGTTGACTTCGCCGAGTTCATCCAGAGTAGTAAACATATCTTCTCGACGGTCAATTTCGAAGTAGATGTCAGGAGCACGAAGATATTTCATCCATTTGTCTCCTGAGTAGCTCCCCCTCAACTGCGTTGCTGGATGCTCTGAGTTGGTAGATACTTCACCACCACCCTCTTTCCACAGGGTTGTCCGAGGAAGAATCCGTTCTCTACGGGAAGAATGATATTGGAACTTGAATGGATTAGATAGGTTCTTTCTCTCTTCTAGGAAGTCAGCCATTGCCTCAAACTGGATCGTCTCTTCATAAGGCTCCTGGAAGGATGTGAATTGAGTCGCACTATCTCTGCGAGTTCTATTGTTGGCTACTGTGATTGCAGTATTGATGTCCGCTTCTGCAAACGTCCGTTGAACATCATTATGGAATACGTAGCGAAGGTCCAGTTCCTCTAAGAGGTATTCTCGAAGTTCATCACCGAAGTTCACACCGAGCCAAGAATTGGATGTTACGTAAACCAACGAACCACCTTCATCCAGAAGATCAAACCCCCTAAAGAAGAAGTAGACGTACAAATCACTCCAGCGGCTCAGATCTGTATCAAACCGACGTTCCACATAGTCCGAAAGTCCATCAACATATTCGTCTGCACGGTTTGTTCGCTCCTTCTTCGTCATGTCGTTTACAATTTCACCAGGGATATTCTGAGGTACCAGCCTTTCCCGACGGACGTATGGTGGATTACTAATTACGACATCAAACCCGCCGCTAAACATCACCTCCGGGAAATTAAGTTCCCACATGAAGAACTCGTCCCCTGCTTCTATGTGTTCCTGAATATTCTCAAGACGTGCAATCTCGGATTCCGCCTCTGCCGCTTCTTTCTTCGATTCATCAGTTTTCCCCCCTGTGATTTTTTGCTGGGTTTGAGTATAGGGCCTAAGGTTCTCAATCCGTGATTCGATGTATTTTCTCAGTAGATTCCGTTGTTCATCTCTCACAGAATTCTCCTCAATGTCCGACTCTCCATAGAAGTACTCTGATTTCAACTTCTGTACTTGCTGAAGCTGCTGATACACTTCACCAGTGGCAGAACGTTCGATCTCCCCAAATGTGAGAGATTCATCACCGATCGTAGTAACGATACTATCGCCATCACGGAGCTTGAAGGAGAAGTTCGGCAGTACCGGCCGCTTGTCCGGCAGCTGTTCTTCACCCTCAACAAGGGACAGCCAGAGTCGGAACTCAGCTACGCGTACAGCCCAATCTTTGATGTCTACTCCATAGAGATTCTCATTAACAATCCGCTCCTGGAAATCGTAATCAATAGAAACCCCCAGTTTTCGATAGAGTTCTAATAATACCTGTTTCATGCCTACTAAGAAGGCACCCGACCCGCATGCAGGGTCAACTATTTCCAGATCCTGAAGCAGTGATTTGACATCATCCATGTCTTCTCCTGGCCCATCCCAATTCTCGGGCTCAGTGAATACGAATTCCACAATCTGTGAGCGAGTCTCCTCACTTAGATCAGAATCTTCGTTATGGATTTGCTCATAAATGGCGAGCCGGCACATCAGATCCACCTCTCGTCGAGGCGTGTAAAAGATACCAGATTTTCCTCGTTCCTGCTCGGCAATCAGGGATTCGTAAATCTTCCCGAGCATCGCTGGATCGACGGCGACATCGATGTCGTAAGGACTCTCTTCTGTGACTGTGAAGTTGTATTGTTCGAGGAAGTCTCCGATCACCGATTTCAATGCAGAGTCAGACAGAAACGTGTCGCGTTTATCCTCTTCAGTCGGCTGGAAGAGACCCCCGTTCATATACGGAAGTCCAGCAATAGTGGATTCGACATCGGAAGGAAGATCGGTATTGATGTCTCCAACCCCCGGGCTGTTCATGCCATCGAAGAACAGCGCTGAGAGCCACTTCTCGTGGAACACGTCCTCCCCATCCGACTCCTCGTACTGCTGGTGGAACCAGCGGACGAAGTCCTTTCTGTCACCGATCCAGCCCTTCTTCTGGAGGTAGTAAAAGAACATCAACCGGTTAAGTGTCGTATGCGCGTACCGGTCTGCGTCCTCAATCTCTAGGCCTTTCCGGCGAAGTTCCTCACTGAGGGTTTTGTACGTACTTCTGTAGTTCTCGTAGAAATCCTCGGTAACTGGCTTGACTCGGAACGCCTCGTCGATGCACTCTGCCAGCCGACCTTTCTCGGCGTCCATACTCGACAAAGCATTAGCGACGGTGCGGTGGGTCTCACCTTCACCGAGTGTGTACCTGCGCAGCACAGGGCGACCAGTCGTGATGTCGTCGGTGCCTTCCTCGTAAGGGGTGACGAGATGCCAAACGTCCTCGTCGGGCGCGTGGAATACAGTCAGGAACGAGCCATCAATGGCCCAGCCACTCGTTTTGTCCGACCGAGTGAGACTCTGGATAGCGTTCCGTTCGGCTGTCCGGGTCAGCTTCTCCAGTTCGACGTAGATGACGCGGAAGTTTCCAGATTCCGCAAAGAGCCGAGCGGCGTTCGCCCGAGATGTGTTCGGCCACTCGTGAACAGGAATGTCCTGCCAGGTTGCGTCACCAAGGGCCGACATTGTCTCGTCGAAGTTGAGAACTTGGACGAAGAGATCCTGGAAGAACTGGGTAGCTGCTTCTCCAGTGGATTGGTAATCGCGTTCAAACTCGTCCAGGGCGAGGTCCTCGTCTAAACGGCGTCGAATCTCCCCAATTTGTTCATCAGTCATGGATTATGAATGCGGGGAAGATGCTCAATTCTACGGGGGAAATAGACATACAGCACCATGCTCCCCCACCCAACTTAAGTGTTGATTGGCCTGAGCCTGGCGATCCTCTGAAAGAAAAATAGGTTCAGTCGGCTCAGGAGAATTCTCTCAGAGCTGTTCTTCAAATCGGTGATAATCTCACTTGCCGCTTCGACGCTAGATGCTTCGCAGGATCATATTGGGCCTACGGTTGACCGATTTCTACGGAGAGTACTCAAGATCAATTTCGATATTGAGCGAACCTGATCCGACCATATTCACGACATCCATCATCGGATACCCTGCCAAGAGTCCACTGGAAAACCGAAGCTATCCATCTTCAGAGGTATCTAATTGCCACAGCTTAGCGTTCCCAACTTTACGAGAAGCGAGTAGTCCCTCTTCCTCCAATTCAGTAAGTTTCGCGTGAGCAGTTCTATAGGCGCAATCAACTTCGTCGGCTAGTTCTCGAGTGCCAGCTGAGCCCCCTAAGGATTCGATGGCGGATAGAAAGTTCTCCCGAGAGTAGCGCTCAGTGTATTTCCCCGTCTGCTCATCCCTATCTTTGGGCATTACTTCGTCCATTGCATCTACATGTAGAAGGGATTTATTCTCTTGCACCCAATGCATCCTCATGCAATGGAAACGTATTTACCAATGCAGTATAATGCATTGGATAAGGAAGCCCGGCCCGGTTGGTTATCCAGTATAGAGGATGCCCGCGTGGTGGAGCACGCGGACAGGGCTTCCTGATAACTGAGGTTAGCCCAATGGAAGACTCAGATTCAGAACGACAAGAAAGCCCGGATGGAAAGATCATTGAAGAAGTTTATCAACTAGAAAAGGCTTCGCTCGGGGATGGGGCCACGGTTTGTGAAGCCTGCGGCGAGAAGTTTCGGGAAGGCGCATCGGTCGTTGTGTTCGCCGTTGCGGGTCGTGCATTGACACGTAAACCTTGGCAGCGGCCGGTGGTGCGGGCTAACAACGCGGAACAAGAGAGCCCATCCGAATCGGATCTGGGTTCGAAGGATGACGAAGCGGCCGAAACGACTGTTCCACACGCTGCTGATGGTGCGGGTGATGACGGTGATGAGGGGTGTGGTGATGCTGGTGACGATGAGGATGCGGAGGAAGATTTTGATGAGCTCCAGCCGGTCTCAACGTCGCTTCGGACAGCCGTAGAGCAGGAGGGCGAGGAGGATCAGTCGAGGGATGCTGCTGGGGGTGGGAGGTGATGCCGGTGGGCTGGGGGTGTGGTAGTGGATGGTATGGGTGTCGTGGCAGTGGATCGGTGTTCGTGGTGGGGCACCGTTCACGCTGGCCTGTGGCTACTAGTGTGGCGGGCTATGGTGGGCGTGCCGCTGCGAGTAGCACTGAGAGTGACCGCGGGTCCGGTGAGCGGCGGCCGTCGGGGTACGTGGTGGTGTCCCGCTGTCGTTGCTCGACCGCCCGATGCGTGGTGCCGTGTGGGTTGGATGTTCGCAGCGGCGGGTGGGCGTTCGGTCTGAGGCTGGGTGGCGAGTGCGGAGAACACTTGAAACAGGGTGTGGGGGCACAGTGGTGGCGTGGTGGGATGCAATTACGGGGTCGGTGTCGGGAACGGGTGCGGCGGATGGCCGGCGTGATGCGGGGTTGCGGCGCCGGGAAACACGGCTCGTTGACGGTGGAAATGAACCTCGGATTGAGACGGTCGATCACGGGAAGGTGATCGGGTACGCTGTAAGTGAGCCAGTGACGACGGCGGGGAACAGGGTGATGCGTGTCGGGACGCATGAAAAGTACGGTTTGGTGAGCTCCGAGTTCGCCCGACTGGTGGAGTCTGCTGGAGGTGATCGGTGATGGCGTTAGAGATGGTGCCGACCGATATTGACACCAACGATTCACGACACATGACACTACATACGAGCCGACAGCAGCAGGATCAGCAGGTGAGTGACGCATGACTGAAGTCGAGATTTGGGGTGATGTCGATCGGTACCAGACTGCGGGTGATGAGTCGGTCAAGCATTTATGGGGGAAAGTAGAGTTAGATAGGCGACGGAAGGCAGAACGGAAGCCGTGGTTTCCGGGCGAGTATCGGTTCGAGAAGAAGGTTGCTGACCGGGTTCCGGATTGTTTCGTACGCGGTGAAGGGGTGAATCGGTGGATCGAGTTCGTCGCTGGTTCCGATCAGCCGTACCGTGAGAAGACGCGGGAAGCGTTACGCTTGGGGTTCGTTGTTCACTGGGTGTTTCACACCGAGCATCGTGAGCAGATGCGTGACGCTCGGGAGGCACTCGAACCGGAATTACAAGGCCTGTTCCGGTTCGGTGAGTACGACCCGTTGAACGAGCTGCTAGCGTTGGGTGATCCGGTGACGTTCAAGAATTATGCGTTCCCGGTGGTGTCGATGCAGGAGTTTGAGCCACGATCTTTGCTCGGGTATCGGCGTGGTGCAGCACATATTGCCCGGCGAGGCTGTTCGTATGACCTTGGCGTGTTTGATCTGGCTGGGTGTCAACGTCGCATTTTCGCCGAGTCCCCCCTGGGGAAGTACTTCAGTGCCGTTGCTCCCGGGCAAGATTCTGAAACGGGGACCTTCGGCTTCCCCACGGAAGAGGGGCTTGAACGCCTTGTTGAGGACGGGAAGGTCATGCGGCTCGGACCAGTTCGACGGCATGACGCTGAAGAGTGGGACAGCGTCTCGGTAGAACACGCTACTCCCTCCGATGGGGAACGGTTTGAAGAATAGAATCTGCCTCTAGCGGCGCAGCAGGTTTTCAGGTGCAGTCTACTTTGAACGACTGTTTTTCAGGCAAGTTCTATGTCCCAGAAGTGCGATGGACTCTGTATGTCTCTGCCGGCATCTGGTGATGACTGGGCGGAAACGGATCGCTGGTGGGACGCATTTACCGCCGATCGGCAGCTGATTCTTGCATCCGATCAGGTGAGACACGTTGACGAGGCGTGGAAACAGCGGCACTGGGAAAGTGTCGATAAGTTCTGGGATGGGTTCGAGGCCGACCATGAGTCGCATTGTACGGATCAGTTCACGCAGCGGCTTGATCAAAGTGCGAAATCCAATGCGTGGGGCGAAATCGATTCGTTCTGGGCGAGTTATGTAGAAGACCACCAATCCGAGTTGGCCGAACTGCGGCGGTTGTTAGGAGCGGTCAGTGACGTGTGGGAGGATGGTGCGAGTCCATTCGATGACGATCCGCTCGCGGCTGACTGGCGGTCACAAAGCTCATTTGAAGGGCCATTACGACGGACTGTGGATGAAGAGGACTGGTCACACTGGTTCGCCCACCTCTTGCGACAGTCCGCAGGAGCGTTCCCGGCAGCGTTACTTGGAACGCCGGATCAAGCGCCTGAACGTGTCCGTCGAGAAGTAGTCTTTCCCGGCAAACGATCTGATCGGCGCGTGGATATCCTTGTCGAGTACGCGGGGACAGCGGTGTCCATCGAAGTGAAAACAGGTGACGAGCACTACGGGAAGACGCCGCATACGGCGGAGTTAGTTGAACGACACGACGACCGGGACTGGTCGCATATGCTGCTCATCCAGCGAAGCAAGCACTCGCAACTCCAGTACACATTCGGCGATGAGTTGGAGCAACCAATTGACGAGCGACCGGCGATTCGGGCTGGAGACTCGCCCGATGTGACGGTACGGTTCTGGGAAGAGGTGAGTCGAGTACTTCGTCAGTTGCTGAACGAGGGTCGAGAATCGAACAGCCATTGGCAGGCGAGTGCGTACCTGTTCGTGACGTTGATCGAGCAACGGTTACTGGGATTCCACCCTGTCAACGACCTGCGCACGGCTGAGGGGACTGGTGACCGAATCGTTGGGACGGATTTGCATCGGCTGGTTGCTGTTGACCCGACAGCACAGATCAAGTATTTACGGAGGGTGCTCACGGAGGTAGACACGCATGAATGAGGAGTTCATTACGAACGGGATCGAGAACGATCGGTTTCTGAAAGCGTTGACATTGGTTGATCAGTTTGAGTCGGAGATGGTGCTGGAAATTCGGAACGTTGCAGAAGCGACAGCTGAACAAGCGCCGGAGCTGTTTGTTGATGACCCGACACCGCGGAAAAGCGTGAATCTACGACGGAATTCACCGCCATTAGGGAATATGCGGATGGACACGGAGATGAGTCGTGTGAATGCGTCTGAGGAGCGATTGATATGGAATCTTGCTATTGAGTGGGCCCAACCGGCGACCCATGGGCATGACGAACCCAGCGGTCAAGCGCTATGCTTGGTGCTCTACAAAATCAAATATTGCCCGACGGAAGACTACCAGAGGGTGAAGCAGGCAACGCGTCAGCAGTCACGATGGGATGCGATTCAGTTTGACGACGATGTGTGGAATAGCGATTGGGGGATTTTCTACATCCCGGTCACGAACGGCCCCGAAATCAAAGATGCATTCCAGACGTTACAAGAGCACTTCCGTAAGTTCGGAGACCAGTTCGGTGAACCCGGCATAAGCAACTGACAATGATGAGAGGGAGTCATTGAACACTTCCTATGGTCGTTTTTCGGGATGAGGGTGAATTGACCGATAAGTAGGTATGCGAATTGACTGGCACGAGTTCCTCCCTTTCACAAGATGTTCTGTGTACCGTTTAAAATGCCGGCCGCATATCGCCAGTAATTTTCTATAGATGGACTACATGGAAGACGATAGACATCAATGACCTCCCGATCGAGCATTTCGTTTCGAAAACGCGACACCGCAGATGAAATCTACACATTTCAATACCAAGTCCGAGATGCAACACTCTCAATCGACAACTCAGTTGTCATGGTTGAATACCAAGAGGATGATACGGCCTTGGTTATCGCCGGGAATTTACCCGGCCTGGCGGGGTACTTCAATAACTATCCAGACATTGAGGATGAAGAGAAGCAGCGGCAACACGAGTTTGCCCGTAGTCAACTCAAACACGCAAAGGACCACTTGGAAGAATACGGCCCCGAAGAAAGTATCTCAGAGGCCCATAGCGGCAATCGCAGCATGCAGGATTTGTATGTTTACGTCAATAGCGAGGAGCGGGACCGAGTGCTGTTCAAAATGTGGCAGATGTTGAATGAGATGAAGGAACGATACATCGAGTATCTTGAGAAAAGTGACGAAGAGGAGCACCTCGATTATCCCAGCCTTCAAAACGAGATCATCGAGATCTCTAAGAAGATTGACCTTAACGAGCGATAGCACGGTCGAACCGTGGCGAACCCTGGCGGATTTCGTGAGTCCGGTGTTCGAAACTCGATGTCAGGATATCCTGCCTGCACTCAATCCCGAGGAGATATTCACCGACATCGGGCGCTGGGGGTACAAGGAGCACGAGGTGGATGTCGTCGGACTCACCGCAAATGGGACGATGGTGACGGGCGGGTGCAAGTTCACGTCTGCACCACTCGATTACAGCGCGCTTTCCTCACTCGAATCCCACACGGAGATTCGATGGTCGCCCGATGGTACGGGCGTCGAGCACGAGTATGCGTTGTTCGCCCGGAACGGATTCACGCAGTCTGTTCGTGATTCGGCAGGCGACCGTGACGACCTGCAGTTGTTCAATCTTGACCAGATCGTTGACCCGAGCGCGTCGCAGTAGGTGCATCGTGAACTGTGGGATCGACCGATGACGAGAGAATAGGCGCGCCAGCAGGCACCCGGTTGCGCAGGAGCAATGGAAGCTGTGGAATCGCGGGAGTACTACTGTTCTTTACCGGAGTTCTGCGTCACAGTTCGGACAGAAGCGTTCGTCGCCATCCAACAGGTGGAGGCACTCGACACCGAAGCGGTTCCTCGATGTGGTGAGGATCTGTTCGAGGAAGTCCATCGCAGTCTGATTTTCAACATCAGGTCTGTAGCCATCAGCATGGCCTGGCAGCGTCGACGCCCACTGGACGATCCCAGCGTCATCGACGAGTGCGACGTTGCCGGCGATGTCGAGTTTTCCGTATCGTTTGAACCCCTCCGAGGGGGTCGATTCAATCGACTCGTTCAGAGCACGATTCCGTTTGAGGTCACGTTCATAGACTGCTTCTGGTGTGGAAGACTGCATCTCCCCGGGGAACTCCGTGATCGGTCCGTGTTGTTCGTCGATCCGATCGATCCCAACCACGAGGCCATGGTCCTCGTGAAGCGTCCGCAACAGTCCCAGTACATGCTCATGCCTCTCTCGGATATCGGTGTCAGCATAGTAGCGGAGTTTCATAGGTGCCCCAATGCGTGAGATAAGGTTGCCCACTTGGGTCTGGCACGCCCCATCGAACTGTCACACCCTATTCCGTCCAGAACGCATCGTAATCCGCTGGCTCAAAAGCAACGTCCCGAATTGCTTGGAGGAGTTGGGTATGAGTCACGTCAAGCCGAAGTCCGCGCGGGGAAAGGCACCGGTTGATCAGGGTGTGCCAATTATAAAACAGAATAGCAATGTGCATACCGTACAGACGCTTTCTGTCATCCTTGCTCTTAATGTGCGGCATGAAATTATTCACAATCTGGTTGATAGTCGATTCGATAGCCCATCGTTGAATATAGTCAAATCGAACGCCGGCACCAGAGTGATCCCGCAAAGACCGGTCCGTGAGATATGTTGCATGTGTTTTGTGTTTATTAATGCCGACTCCATCCTGTGCGGCCACGTCCGAAAACGCTTCAGTCAGCATGGGTATGGAATCGTCAGGCACCAGCGGGCCCTGGACTCTGGTATCCTCTTCATCCTTGGTAGCAAGTGGGACGGCAATTTTTTCGCCGTCTTCTTCATGTTTTATCTCTTCAGTCAACACCTTGTCAGGATTGATTTCGATAAGATCCGGATCATCGCCATCGTAAGGGTATGTAACAACATTCGGCTTGGGCTCCACGTTCCACTTCACGTCCTGCGCGAATCCAATGTGGTTGCTTGGTGTCAGCCGTCTCAAACCTTTGATGGGATTATTGTCAGGCGCGCTGATGACCCAATCGTCCGCGGAACGTCGGACTGTCTCGATCAGTTCGCCACCAACGGTTTCGCTGTCGACAAATATCGAATCGATATCGACGGTGTCGGAAGCGTTTGATAGAATCTTATTAAGAGCCGTCGGATAGTCATCCCGTGTCTGCACCAAACGGCCACCGAGGAGAAATCGGCTCTCTGTGTCAATGCCACCGGCGACGAGAAAAGTCCACTCCGAAGTAACGGCCTCGTTGTCAGCTTTGGCTGGACGATTGATTGTGGCTTCAAGAGATTCTCCCGTCCAATCGATGCGGAACATATCCGCGCCAATATTGAGTGGATCTGACCGCGACCAAAATCCAAACTCCTTCGCTAAGTCCAGTGTCTGGGTATGCACCGCATCGAATTGTGTCTCGATTGATGGTACCGAATCGAAATCTGCGTCGGGAGTAAAGTCGCTCAAGTCATATTCGGACGGTACTGATTCAGGGACGTAGTTGTGGAGCCAGCCGCCCCCCGGGATATTCTCTCGGGGATAGTCCCAATCACAGATATCTTTCATCTCTTCTAAGCCGCAGTCGAATAGTGCCGATGAAGCGAAAGCACCGATAAACGCGCGCATATCATGTTCAGCGTTCTCAGTAGCGCGGTCGAAGGTTAGCGGGTCGGTGGTGTGGTCCAGCAAAAGGCGCACCCAATTCCGCAGCTCTTCTTTTTTCGTCTCACGTGAGACGGACTTCTCATCTAGCGGCGGCGAAACAGCATCAAAACGGTACGACTCTATGATTTCGTCCGGTGGAACAACTCCCGCTCGATAGACAGCATACACCGTCCTGGTAACCGCATCTTCGAAGGCATCCAGATCTACCTCGTTGCCTTCGCTAAGCTCGCGGAACTCGCGCTGTAAGACGTTGTACGAAGGAACATCATCCTGCCCATCGTACCCGAGGAGTGTAAGAACGGCAGTATCGACAGGATTGGGACCAGATAAATACGCATGTAGTTCCGTCCCATTTTGCCCACGCGCTAGTCGCAGGAAGAGCGTTTTCAGCCGGCGCTCGGGTATATCAAGGTCCGTCGGATTAATCCCCTCAAGTTCCAGTTTCTCCTCGCAGAGATTCAGAACAACCTCATCATAGAGCTTCCCGCCATCATTGGCATACTCTGATATATCCGTCCAGAAGTCACGATTATCGGCGTGAAACTGAGCTGTGAGATGTGTTCGTCGGTATAACCTCTCAACGTCATCAACGGGCGAAGAGATCTCGATATCGATTCCACGGCGTTCTATCGGTCCATAATTTCGGCCATCCGAGTCAACGCCATCCTTCTCTAGAAACGGCGCATAGGCAGTCGGGGCTATGTAGGTGCCATCATCTGGTGCCCGATCAGGAGCCGAGGCATCGGTATGGTCGATTGGAGGGCCGTCGTACATTAGATATAGATTATTTTAAATTGTGGTGCGCAATAAGTGATTGCCCCACAATTCAGCGTGCGGAAACAGTTCCTGTGGTCAAAATAAGTCGGCTCTTGGGTTCTATAATATAGCCCCCTAGAATTAGGGTCGCTGTCTGTCGATACACCTCACGGACCGAGGAGCATTCACACTGGCGAGATATTGTCAAATAATCTATCCTACAGTAGCAGATTATAATGCATGGACGTAGCTCTATTTATCTCGACATCATCGCCAAAGCATACCTGATCTACCAAGATCAAAATAAACAGCCGCTTGAGTTTTGATTGTGGGTCTTCACCTACACCGTCTGCCTAACGTGCCGCGTTGCGAGTTTCGAGATACGCTCCCAGTCACGTCCGACACTCCACTTCTGTCGAACTCGCTGGGTTGTCGGATCGAAGTGATACAGGCGCAGGGTATCGGACTTGAACGGCCGATCGAGGCGTACGGCAACGACACGGCGAGTGTCGTCTCGCCGAATCGGAAGGTACTCGCTGACTGAATATCGTTCGTCGATCGGGAGATCGCCCGGTGGTGAGTGCCCACCGTCCTGCTTGAGGGACGTGATTGCCGCCATTTCTTCGGCCCAGTAGTCCGGCCGGACACGCCACGTGTGCGGGTTATTATGAGAGTGGCCGTTCCGGACCCAGCGCTCCAGGCGAATCCGACGTTCGCCTGAGTCCGGGTCAGTGTCGAGTACGAGGCCAGTCCACCACTTCCCGGAGTCGCCGACCGAGATAGCTTCCTCGACGGTGCGATCTGACGTCGACTGTTTCGGTGGGCACGTCATGACTTCGATAGGAAATTGCATCCCTATAGCCATAATACCGATTTATCACCACATAGAACCCCTCTACCGCAAGCTCGGATATTCTCCCAGAAATATTTGATATTGGTACTGTTCTCATAGGCAACCAATCGCGCCCGCGAAAACGCGGACGCCCGCGAGCGCGCTCGAATACGCGGGCGCGAATGAGCATCCGTAGTGCCGAAATTCCCAAATTGGTGAGAGACACCCGAAATCACGGCCAATATCACTGATAAACCCGGACAGAGTCAACGTCGATCCTGCGAGATAACGACCGAGATTCGACTTCGTCCAACGGAGACTCCCAGCTACGCCTTACTCTCACGAACAGAGCGCGTGACGAATACCGGCTTTCTCTCCTGGGGACAACGACTATGATCCTGTGAGAACATGATTATGCGTGCGACTTTCTTACCACCACGTCAACCCCACAGGAGGGAACGAGTCGTTTCTCCTCCGCTATCGGCCCGACGGGGAATCTAGTGGGACCTGCGTCCTCGTCGACGCAGGTGCGAACGCCGACCTCGACGGGATCCTCCGGTCCTCCGACGAGCTCGCCGCGATCTGCCTGACACACGCACACCTCGATCACTACCAATCGATCGAGCAATGTCACAGCGCCGGGACACCGATCTACGCGTCAGAGCCGACGGCAGCGATGCTTGACGACGTGTTTGACGTCGCGGCACGCGACTACGACGTCACCACATCGACGACGACCGCCGACGCGATCCACCCCATATCTGGCTGGACAGAACTGACTCCCGGGTTCGCCGTCCACCCTATCCCGGCGGGGCACGCTCCTGGAGCGGTCGGCTATCTCTTCCGGGCCGACGACGGCGAGGACACCCATCACGTGTTCGCTACCGGCGACTTCACAGATCGCCGAGCAGGAGGATATCCGGCCCTCGACGCAGCCGCACTGCACGACATTGACGTTCTCTTCGTCTCCGTCGCAACCGACGACGAGTTCGAGGAAAATCTCACAGAGGGGCTGGGACGTGCTCTTCAGCGGGCCCACAGCGGATCGCGGACGCTCGTAGCGACGAGCGGGCTCGTCGGCGTGCAGGTGGCCTACCTCCTCTCGGCAACGATGGCCGAATTCGACCGAGACGTCCCGATCCGCGTCGTCGGTCAGGTGGCGAAACTCTGGGAGACGCTGGACTACGACCGGCGAGGTGTCGAATCGATCCCGGTCTTCGAGGATCCAATGCAGTGTCTCGGAGCAGGAGTGATCACGATTGCCGGGCCGGAGATCCCTCACGAACGAAGCAGTGGTCGTCTCTTCGAGGAACTTGAGGACGATCCCAGCGCGACGGTGATCCAGTTGATCGGATCGGGCGAATCCCCACTCCGGTCTGGGCAGTGCACTGTCCACGCCTACGATGTCGTGAACCACCCGAAGCGAGGCACTATCGACGAGGTCCACAACGCAGTCGATCCGGTCCACTCGGTTATCGTCCACCGCCACCAAGGTGCTGGCGAAGAATTCAACGATCTCGGGAGCATCGTCTGGTCCCCAACTGACCACGAGGAGTACGTCCTCTACGACGATGGCTGGCAGTCACCACCGTGGATGGACATCAATCGCGGATTCACCGATGACGGTACGCAGGCGCAGAACATGGGCCATTTCGCGGGCGACCTCCTCTCGGAACTCTCCCTCCCGAGCCTCAATCGTCACGAGACTGTGGATCTCGCGGCCGAGGGTGTCGACTTAGAGTTGATTGAAGAGATCCTCACACAGGTTGACGCCTACGAGGACGAACAGCCGGCCGAGGAACCGGAGCAACCGGCAGCCGCCAACGGAGGGACGTCACAACCGGACACCTACGAAGCAATGACACAGACCAACAATACGGAGGACGACGGATCCGATGCCGACGGCCGAGTGGAACCGCAAGGGCTGGTCGATACCACGCAAAAGGACATTGACGGCGTCGATCCGGGCATCCGCGCCGCAATCGAGTCCGGTGACGTCGATCCTGAAACAGTCCGTAGCGCCATGGAGACTAGTCGGGCATATCAGCGCGGCGAGCTTGAATCGACTGACACAGACCAGACGCCTCCCGAAGACAGTGAAGAATTGCCTGGCGAAGGCGAAGAAGGGGACGACAGCGAAACCACCGAAGGGGACACTGACGACACCGCCGAGGTGGAAGAAGACGATGACACTACCGAAGCGATTGGTGACGATAGCCCGGAAGTAGACGGTGATGACAGCGGGCATGAGAACGATGAACCGAACCAAGGAGACAAAGACAATGGGGAACCGGGGCCCGACCGAGAGGGAAGCGCGCCTACAGCGGACCTGACGGAGACCAACTCTGAAATCGAATTAGACCCTGTCGCGGCGGCGATCGCAACAGACGCCGCAACGGATGCAGACGAGGCAACTGTCGGAGAGTACGTTGCTATCGCCGTCCGCGAGTACCTTGAGGCCGTGGTCAACGGGACTGTTTCCGAGTCGGCCGTGCCTCCGACGGAAGCACTCCTAGAGAGCGACTCAGGTGTCGAGTCCGCGCTGTCGGCGATCGCCCAACACGACGAGGCAGCCGGCTCCGCCGAGGATATCGTCGGTGATGCCGTCGCCGAACGGATCGCCCCGGGCGTCGAGACGACCATCACTGTCCCCGGGATTGATCCCTATCTCGATCTATTAGACACGGTTGCAACGGCCGATCGGTTCGCAGTTGATTCCAGTGCGGGTGCCGTTGCCGTCGCTATCGTGCGCCGGAGCCGCAGGGAGTGACCACCGAACGCTTTCCCAAGCCGCGTGCCGCCACGGTGTGAGTCCAACGCGAACGGTCCCCGTGGTCGCAGAACACCGTTATCCAAGCATGTTCGAAATTCTAGCACTAGCTACGAGTTAGGGCGGATCAGCGTATCGAGACCGCCCAAATCGAAAAGACTCCAATTATCGTCCAGGTTGGATTCGAGCCCGTCGACGAATCCTGCTTTTGAGAAGAGAGCGAACCGTTCCTCTCGCTTGTCCGGACCCCATCGAACGCGATCTGCTTTCGTCTCCAGCCGCTCAACGAGTTCGTGGCCAACTGGCTCACTCGTCCACTTGCACTCGGCCAGTAGGATACGGTCGTCGTCCGGTGCGAGACCGACGATATCGATTTCGTCCTCGCCGTACCACCAGCGGCCTACTTCTGAGTACGGATCCAGCGTCCCCGTTCGAATCGCTTCCCAGACGGCTTCATGGCAGATATCCTCGAATGTCGTTGCGACGTGATCGGGGAGGTCTGGTTCGATACTCCCCTCGAAGACAGCCACGGGTGCTTCCTCGATACTGGACCGATTCGGCTCGACGTAGCGAAACCAGAATCGGAGGAATTCGTCCGCGACGGTGTACCGCGATCGTTTGGACTTCTTCGCTTTAGCAGTCACCGGAACCTCGCGTTCGAGGAGGCGGAGCTGACGAAGCGTCTGGAGGTACTTGGACAGTGGGCCGGCGTCGATGCCTGACGCTCCTGCAATCTCGTTCGGCGTCGTGTGTCCGAGCGCGACCGCTTCGAGGATGCTCATGTACCGGGCGGGATTCCGGATCTCAGTGCGAAGCAGAAACTCCGGTTCGTTGTAGAGGACGGCATTCGGAGACAGGATCTCTGACGTGATGTTTTCCGAAAGCGACTGCTCGTAATCGAAGAGGGTGAGGTACATCGGCGTTCCGCCGGTCACCGAAAACGATCGAATGGCGTCGGCCAGATCGTACTGAATCACTGGACGCGCTTCCTGAAACGAGAACGGCTGTAGATCGATCTGGCCAGTACGACGACCGTACAGCGGGCTCTCGTGACCGAGGACGGTCGATTCCATCGTCCCGACGCTTGACCCACAGAGGACGAGCATCGATTCGGTCCCCTGGAGTTGTTCGTCGACGAATGCCTGTAGATACGACGGCAGCGAATCGTTCTCCTCGACGAGATACGGAAATTCGTCGATGACGAGGACGATCCGCTCTGTGGCGAGCTTCTCGCCGAGATAGTCGAACGCGTCGTCCCAGCCCTCGATTTGAGGCACTCGGTCGTCGAAGTAGGTGGCGACCTGCTCGATGAACTTCTCACGTTGTCGGTGCTCGGCTTCCTGCGCTGCGAGGAAGTATACGTGCGGCCGTTCAGCGCAGAATTCCTTGAGGAGCTCTGTCTTCCCGACGCGCCGGCGACCGTAGACGACATAGAACGCGTGTCCGGGCCCGTTGAACGCGCTATCGAGGGCCGCGAGTTCGTCGTGTCGATCGTGAAAGGTCATTCGTTAGATAATGATTATTGCGATAATGACTTATAAGTTCGCCCTCTCAGGGGGAAAGCAGCGAGCGCACAACGCGAGGAGTGAGCGGCTGATGACGAGCATCAGTCAGGACCGAATTTGTGGATGTGATCAATACCTGCCCGGGGGTCGTTCTCCACATAGATTCTCTCCGTGATCTCTACCGAGGAGTGGCCAAGGGCCTTGGAGACCTCCCAAAGTCCGGCATCCGTATTGTTGACCATGTGCGATCCAAACCCGTGGCGGATATTGTGGGAGCTGATCTTCCAACGGTTTGGTACTTTATTGCCGTCTTTATCTGTCGGTGCGTTAGCATCGGCGTAGATTTTTCGATTGATACCAGCATTGCATGCCGCATCGATGACTATATCATTGATTCTATCTCCACTCAACGGAGCGCCTCGTTCACCAACGAGCAGCCGGTTATGGTCGGCCCCAGCCGCCATTTCTTCCCGCCGACCGTATTCGAGCCACTCGTCAAACAAACCATCCGATGATGACTGGAACGCTACTATTCGATGCTCGTCGTTCTTCGCTACAGATGGTCGAATTTCAATCTCGTGTTCATCACGATCCAGATCGTCGATTGTCAACCCGGACAGTTCGCCCCGCCGCAGTCCAGTCTGCCAGAGGAGTCGGATGATGAGCTGGTCACGTACACGATGCCGCTGCACGTTTTCTTCCATTGCTCGAATCTCATCCTGAGTCGTAGCGTACTGTTCAGCTTCCTGCAATCGCTTCGCTTGTTCAGTGCTCTTCGTGAGGCCAAACCGCTCACTCTTGTCTTCATGCCATTTGTCCAAGGGATTCGATTCAGCAATTTCCATCCTCTGCAGCCAGTCGTGAAACGCATAAATTCGATCCCAGCGATACAGCCCGGTCGATCCGTTGAATTCCCTCGATAGCGTCTGTCCAAGCTGATTAGCGGTAGCTGCGGTCATCTCCGTAACGGACTCTAGGCCTGCATCGTCCAGCCACTCATCATAATACCGGAGGTCCTGTGAATATCGGTCAGCGCTCACATGATCACGTCTTTCTGGGTCTTCGTCATCCGATCCTGCCTCTAGTTCTCCGATATATTGCTGGATTTCCGACCTGCATTCGTCGGCATCTCTGTAGCGTCGTGGCATATCAGTCACCACTTGTTTTGAAATATCTACGAACCGTAGTTCCGCTACGATCCTCTGTCGATTTCGATGAGACACTCGTACTGCTACCACTGGCGAACTGGTCGGTGTGGCTGGGGGTATGCGAAACGTCTACGTCGTCGTGCAACTGGATCTGATCTTCGCTCGCGGTTTCGTCGCGGTAGACCTGGACATCGGGATAGTATTCCTGCATCCTCGCAACCGCCCGCCTTGAATCCTGCAAGTTCTCGTCGTAATATTCAGCCCAGACCTCAGGGGTCGAGACCGCTTGCGCGATCGCTAAGTCACTGGCACTCTCGTATCTGCCCAACTCATCCAGAGCAGGTAGGCCGGATGCGTCCGAATGCGTCGGAAGCGTGGCATAGATGTCCCGCGCCAAACGGTCGATCATGTCGTCGTCACGCACATTGGAATCGATCGATACGACGTGCTCCTCTACCTGCTCCAAGCGCTCCGCGATGGGTGACACTGCAGTGTCCACCGCGTCGATTATTTCGTCAGCATCGATCGATACGTCCTCGTCGTCAGTCGCTACAGTCCGGTGAGCAGTCACGCGGAAAAAACGACTCATCGAGTCAAACTCGTTCGAGCTATCGATGTACTCTTCGAACTTGTCATATTCGTCTTGAGTCAGCCTCACTCCAACGTTTTTCGTTCTATTGGCCATCGTATCAATCACGTTCATGGGCCCGGCGCTTGTAAAACCCATGTATCACACTGTGGGCTAGAACCGCGTCATCTGAGTTCGCTGCCGTCCGGACAGCCGGACAGGCACCGTTTCACACTGTTCGTACTCGTCCGTAGCATCGCCTGCAGAGGTGGAGCCCACCAGTCGACGCACTGGACGGCTCGATCGAGAGGGCGATGCAGACGTGCCGGAACGGGAGACGCCACTGCATCGTGAGCGATCTCTCTCTCTCTTTCGTTCCCGCTGCCTCATTCCTCACTCCCCGTATCCCTCGGCGTCGACGGTCCCGCCGAACACCGAGTAGAGGTAGACGAAGTAGCCCAGAACGAGCAGGAGCACCGGCACGCCGAGGACCGTCAGGAGGTTGAGCGCCACTGGCGAGACCGAGGCCGCAGCGACTGTGAGTCCCGTCGCCGGGTAGACCGAGGGATAGAGCACCACGGCGACCAGCGAGCCGAGCAGTCCGCCGAGGCCGAGCGTGCTCGCGAACCAGGAGCGGTGGCGGCCCGATCGCGCGAGTGCGACGCCGACGATCGCCAGTCCCACGCTCGCGACGACGATCGACAGCGGGACGATCGACAGCAGCTCGCTGGCAATCCCGCGGGGGTCGAGCGCGAGCACGACGGCAAGCAAGACGACCACGCTCGCGAGATACGCACCCGTTGCGAGCTGGCCGTACCGGGCCAGCTCCCAGCGAAGCGATCCGTCGGTCTTCGCTGCGAGGTACGCCGCACCGCTCGTCAGCGAGAGGGCGATCACGACGACGCCGGTCAGTACCGCCGGGAGCGAGAGCGTGCCGGTACCGAAGGTCCAGCTGCCCACCAGCGTTCCGAGCAGGAGCGGCGAGAGGGTGCTCCCCGCGACGAACAGCCGATCGCAGGTACGTCGCCACGCCGCGTCCTCGCGTTGCTCGCGAAGCTCCGGAGCCACGCCGCGCAGGAGCAGTGCCATCACCGCCGCGATCGCGAGCAGGTAGTGGCGACTCAGGAGGTTCGCGTACGCCGACGGGAACGCGCCGAGCAGCGTCGTTCCGAAGGCAACGAGCCAGACCTCGTTGGCGTCCCACACTGGACCGAAGGCGGCGAGGAACTGCTCGCGGTCGTGCTCCTCGTCCCGGGTCGCGTACCACATCCCGATTCCGAAGTCGAACCCGTCGAGAGCGACGTAGATCGTCAGCGTCGCGAGCACGATTCCGAACCAGATCTCCGGAAGCTGCGGATGGAGGTAGGCGTCGCCGGAGACCACCATCGGGGCCGTCGTCGCTACTGGGTCGATGGGAGTGCTCACTCGCGTTCACCCCCGGCGACGGATCCCAGGATCGGCACGCGGGACCAGACGGATCCGTCCGCTGCCCCGTCGCCCTCGCGGCCCTCTACCCGCGCCAGCTCCGCTTCCACGAGGAGCTTGCAGACGTAGAGGAACGCGGCGAGCAACAGACAGTAGAGCACGACGAAGCCCAGCAGCGTCGCCGTCGCCTCGGCCGAACCGAGGCTCGTGGAGACGGCGTCTTCCGTCCGCAGGACGCCCTGGACCACCCACGGCTGGCGACCGATCTCCGTGACGTACCAGCCGGTGAGCATCGCGGCGAACCCCAGCGGCGACGCGAGCATCATCGCCTGCAGATACCGATCGCTGTCGGTGAGCCGCCCGCGGACCGCGAGGAGACCGCCCCAGAGCGCGAGGCCGATGAACAGGAAGCCCAGCCCGACCATGAACCGGAACGCCCAGAAGACGATCGCGACGGGCGGATTCTCCTCGTACTCGTTCAAGCCGAGGATTTCCGCATCGAAATCGCCACCGCTGGCGAGATACGATCCCACCCCTGGCACACTCACCGTCCAGAGATTCTCCGCGCGCGGGTCAGTCAGCGCGTCCGGCTCTTTCGGGATCGCGATGAGGTGCAGATCCGCCTGCCCCGTATCGTAGTGGGCCTCCATCGCCGCGAACTTCTGGGGCTGCGTATCCTCGACGTGACGGGCGTAGGCGTCGCCGTGGACGGCCTGGAACGGCGCGGAGACGAGCAAGATCGCGACGGCGAGTTTGAGGGCGGTACCCCAGGCGGCCGAGTCCCGCTGGCGCCAGAGGAAGAAGGCCGCGACGCCCGCGACCGCCAGGGAGACGGCGATCACGGCGGCGTTCATCATGTGGACGTACATCCACGGGAATCGCGGGTTCAGGAACGCCGCGGCGGGATCGGTGAGCTGTGCGACCTGCTGCCCGTTTCGCTGGACCATCTCGTACCCGCGGGGCGTCTGCATCCAGGCGTTGACGACCAGAATCCAGAAGCCCGAGAGCCACGCCCCCACGCCCACGAGGACGGAGGAGAGCACGTACTGACGGTCCGAGACCCGCTCGCGACCGAACAGCAAGACGCCCAGAAACACCGCCTCGAGGAAGAACGCCATCTTCGCCTCGAAGGCCAGCGGCCCGCCGATCAGCTCGCCGGAGACCTCCGCAAAGCGGGGAAAGTTCGTCCCGAACTGGAAGCTCATCGGGATCCCGGTCACCGTTCCCATCACGAAGCCGACCGCGAAGATGCCCACCCAGAACTCCCGCAGGCGTGCGTACTGCTCGGCACCCGTTCGGACGTCCTTCCAGGTGAAGTAGACGATGAAGGGCGCCAGACCGATCGACAGCGACGCGAACAGGATGTGGACGGAGATCGTCCAGCCAAACTGCATCCGGCTGGCGAGCTCCGGGGACAGGAACGACGGCAGCGCAGCCGCCGCCTCGATCGCAGTGAGTGCGGGCGTCGGATCAGTCATTGATCTGGAAGGTGTCGTCGAGCGTCGGGCGTGACGCCGACGAGTGCGTCAGCGGGTGTCCGGGCGGTGCCGCGCGGCGAGGGACCAGCTGCCGTCGCGTCATACGTACGAGTTCCTCTCGGTGGCATTAACCGATGGCGGGATTCTCGATTGATAAGAATCGGAAGGGGAACACGTTCGCTACGAGCGAACCAGTTCGGGCACCCTCGATCGGCGACGTCTGGTTCTGGGCCTATCGAATCTGTCGCGTGCCGAGATCGCGCTCGCGCAGACGACGTGTCGGAGTCCCGCTCCCCGCACTCGCGTCCCCGCCAGCCGGAACGTTGAAACCGTTTCCGCGCACCCTTGTTGCCGTGTTCCACGAGTCGATGATCGAGGTCGGGCCGGTGCTCGCCCGACCGACGGACCTCCTGCGCCTGCTCGCGGTCCCGGCGTTCGTCTGGGCCGCGTGGACGGACATCAAGGTCCGGCGGGTGCCGAACCGGCTCTGGCCGCCGCTGGCGGTGTTGGGAGCTGTTCTCCTCGCGCTCGATTTCCACCACTACAGCGCGGTCGGCGGAAACACGTACAGAGTGTTCCTGATCGGCACCGCGTTGAGCATCGGCGTCGTGATCCCGCTGGTCTATGGATTCTGGCTGATCGGCGGGTTCGGCGGCGCGGACGTCAAGGCGCTGGCGACGCTCGCGATCCTCTTTCCGGCCTTTCCCGAGTACCACCTCGACGGTACCGTCTACCCGCTCGTCGACACGACGGCGGGCGCGTTCGCGTTCACGATCCTCACGAACGCGGTGCTCGTGGGGCTGGCCTACCCCGGTGCACTCGCAGTGCTCAATCTCGCGCAGGGCAATCGCTCTCGCTGGATGTTCGTCGGTCGCAAGCGAAGCTGGCGGGCGCTCCCGGAGACCCACGGCCGCCTGCTCGAGACTCCCGACGGATTCGATCGCGACGGGCTCGACCTCGACGCCCTCCGGATGTATCTGCGCTGGCGCGGGATCGATCTCGCGGCGCTCCGGGACCGCCCGGGCGAGCTGCGCGATCCGGCGACGCTCCCCGACGAACCCCATCCCGCGACCGACGGAGCAGTGCGTTCCGAGGAATCGCTGCTCTCCGACGGCGGCAGAACCGGGGCCGATACCGAGGCTGCAAGCCGGGACGGGCACTCCGGCGAAGGGACCACCTCCTCCGGCGAGGGGTACGACGATCCGTGGGGCGCACAGGCGTTCCTCGACGACGTCGGCAACGACGTCTACGGCACCACCCCCGCAAAACTCCGCGGCGGCATCGAGGTCGCCGCCGAACGCGACGCCGTCTGGTACTCTCCGGGGATTCCCTTCATCGTCCCAGTCTGCGTCGGGTTCCTGCTCGCGCTCGTCTACGGCGACCTGCTGTTCGGCGTTCTCTCGGCGATCGGGCTGGCCTGAACCCGCTCGCCGCTGCTGTACTTTGAGCCCGCCAGGCGGACATTTACGCCCCCAGCGTCGGAACCGGGAGTATGGTCGATTTCCAGTCGCGGGACACGCGACGCTCACGCAGCGATAGTTCCGACGACGAACCAGACGCGTCTGCCGGCGGTGACGGCAACGACGGGGAAGTCAACGGCGGCGACCCGAACTACGGGAGCGAAGAGGCGAACGGGAGCGATGCAAGCGGCGGGGATCACGAGAGCGATGCGAGCGACGAGGGGCACGAGAGCGATGCGAGCGACGAGGGGCACGAGAGCGATGCGAGCGACGAGGGGCACGAGAGCGATGCGAGCGACGAGGGGCACGAGAGCGATGCGAGCGACGAGGGGCACGAGAGCGATGCGAACCACGAGAACGACGCGAGCCACGACCACCACGCCGAAGATCTGGAGACGGTCTCCGCAGCGATCCTCACCGTCTCGAGCACGCGAACCATCGAGGAAGACGCCTCCGGCAACGCCATCGTCGAGGTGCTGGAAAGGGAGGGGCACGAGATCGCGACGCGCGAACTCGTCAACGACGACTACGACGGCGTCCAGTCGGCCGTCGATTCGCTGGTCAACCGTGGCGACGTCGACGCGGTCGTGACGACCGGCGGCACCGGCGTCTCGCCCGACGACGTGACGCCGGAGGCCGTCCGCCCGCTCTTCGAGAAGCAGCTCCCTGGCTTCGGCGAAACGTTCCGCGCGCTCTCCCGCGAGGAGATCGGGACCCGCGCGATCGCGACCCGTGCGCTCGCTGGCATCGCCGACGGCGTGCCCGTCTTCTGTCTGCCCGGTAGCGAGGCCGGCGCTCGGCTCGGCACGGAGGCGGTGATCGAGCCGGAAGTCGGGCATCTCGCAGGGCTCTCCCGGCCCCACGAGACCGAGGAGTGACGAACGGCGAGCGCCGACGCGGTCGTTGAGCGGTGGCAGGACGAGAGAGCGAAGTCGAAGAGTCAGTGATCGCGCCGCCGTTACAACTCGGAACGAATTGTAAATTATCGCAGGAGGGTGGCGGGGTACGTCCGAGTCGGTGCGAACTTTTAAGCCACGGCGCACCGCGTGTGGAATCATGATAGACGGGTACGCAAGCGGAGGGCGATTGGCTGCGACCGTCGATGTCGCGTCGGCCGGCGTCGGTTCCTCGGGACCGTTGGCGGCGCTGGCCGACGCCAGCGTGGCGATCGCCCCGCTGCAGTCCGGCGACGAGGTGACGCGCCCGACCTTCTTCGAGGTTAGTCACATCGGCGAGATTCTCTTCTACGTGTTCGCGGCGATCGCGATCGCGATCTTCCTCCGGGGACTCTATCTCCGCATCGGCCGGATTACCGGCGGACGGTCGGATCCCCAGGAGCGACTGGCCAATCTCCCCGGGCGGATTCTGACCGCAACCAGATCGATCGGCTCGAACGAGCCGCTGTTCGATCGCGATCCATACGCGGGCGTGATGCACACCTTCCTGCTCTGGGGCTTCCTCACCCTGTTCGTCGGCACCTCCATCCTCGCGGTGGACATGGACGTCGTCCAGCCGCTCATGGACACGTCCTTCTGGACCGGCGACTTCTACCGCGCCTACGAGGTCGTGATGGACGCGATGGGCCTCCTGTTCGTCGTCGGGGTGGCGATGGCGATGTACCGCCGCTACTGGGTCCGAAGCGAGCGTCTGTGGGGTCCCCGCGTCTCCCTGGCCGACGACGCGTTCGTCTGGACGCTGTTCGTCCTCGGCGTCGGCGGCTTTCTGCTGGAAGGGCTGGGAATCCTCGGTCGCGGCATCCCCGACTTCGAGGTCGTGAGCTTCGTCGGCTACGGGCTCGCGGTGGCGTTCGAATCCGCGGGGATGAGCGCGAGCGACGCCACGGCGATCTACCCCGCTATCTGGTGGGTCCACGCCATCCACGCGCTCGCGTTCATCGCGCTGATTCCGTACTTCAAGGCGTTCCACATGCTCTCTTCCTACGCGAACGTCGTCACCCAAGACGACAAGGCGGGTGCCCGCCTCCCCGGCATTCCGGCCGACCTCGACCACGAGAACGCCACCGACGTCGACCACTTCACCTGGAAGGAACAGCTCGATCAGGACGCCTGTACGAACTGCGGTCGCTGTTCCTCGGTCTGTCCGGCGAACGCCTCCGGTCGGTCGCTCGACCCCCGGAACGTGATCCTCGACCTCAAGAACTACCGCGAGTCGCTGGAGGACGGCGGCCCCGAACGGCCGATCGTCGGGGAGTTCGACGGACTCCGGACGGACGGCGGGGCCCGTACTGACGGCGGCGCTGTCGCGGCGGACGCGAGCGCCGAAACCGGCGACCCCGAACCAGGGATTCCCGAGCACGGACCGACCACGGCGGGCACGAACCGCGAGCCGGTCGAGCCCGACGCCGACGACGCCGTCATCGATCGGGACGCGATGGAGTCCTGCATGGCCTGCATGGCCTGCATGGACGCCTGCCCGGTCGAGATCGAGCACCTCACGTCGTTCACGCGGATGAACCGCCAGCTCGTCGACGAGGGCGCCGTCGACCCGAACGTCCAGGACGTCTTCCAGGACGTCATGCAGAAGGGCAACAGCTTCGGCGAGTCCCAGAGCAAGCGTGCGAACTGGGCAGATCCCCTCGACGTCGACCCCACCGACGCACGGGAGGAGTCCGTCGAGTTCCTCTGGTACGTCGGCGACTTCCCGAGCTACGACGACCGGAACAAGCAGGTCGCGCGCTCGCTGGCGAAGCTGTTCGACGCCGCGGGCGTCGACTGGGGGATCGTCTACGACGACGAGAAGATGGACGGCAACGACATCCGACGGATCGGCGAGGAGTTCCTCTTCCTCGAGCTCGCCGGCCACCACGTCGAGACGTTCGAAGACTGCGAGTTCGAGACGATCGTCTGCACCGATCCCCACTCGTTCAATACGATCAAAAACGAGTACCCGGAGGTCGACTTCGGCGAGTTTGCGGACGACCCGGTGATGCCCTTCGAGTACGACGAGCACTGGAACGCCGACGGCGAGATCGACGTCAAACACTGGACGCAGGTGCTCGCCGACCTGCAGGCCCGTGGCGATCTCGGACTCGACGGCGACGAACTCGACTACACCGTCACCTTCCACGATCCCTGCCACCTCGGGCGGTACAACGGCGTCTACGAGCCGCCGCGCGATCTGCTGACCGCCGCCGGCTGTGACCTGCACGAGATGCCGAGGAATCGCTCGGATTCCTTCTGCTGTGGCGGCGGGGGCGGGGGCGTCTGGACCGAACACGACGAAGAGACCAAACCCAGCGAGGAGCGCCTCCGCGAGGCGAATCAGGATACGGCCGCCGGCGCTGCCGTCGAGAAGTTCGTCGTGGCCTGCCCGCTCTGTACGACGATGTTCGAAGACGGCCGCAAGACCGGCGACTTCGAAGACGACCTCGACGTCGTGGACGTCGCCGAACTCCTCGTCGAGGCGCTCGACCTCGAGGACCGTGACGCTGCTGAGGATGCGGACGACGAGGGAGATGCGGAGGGCGAGTCATACTCGTCGGACGCCGACGGTGAGGCGTCGGACGGAACGGACGCCGGTAGCGGCGAGGAATAGACCGGAACGCACGTTCGAGAGCGACGAGTGGACAACTGCGCCCGACCCGCGACCGACCACTCTGCACCGTCGATGCGTCCCTCGGGGACACTATCTCCGTGATGAGGACAGTGTTCGTTCGAAATTCCGGCCAGAACTCCCCATTCGTGCATACTGATCGCCGGCAGGTCCGCCGGTCCTGCAGAAGACATATAGGGCATCGGGCGCAGATACCTGCCTACCCCCATGGACGAGAAAACGGAGGAACTCCGTGACATCTTCATGGACGTCACGGACTCCGACACCGTCACCGAGTCCCAGGCCGCCACCAAGGGTTCCCTCACGGACGACGAGCAGGCGCGCGATCGGCTCGCCGATCTCGTCGCGGAGATGCACGACCGCTACGAGTTCGAGACCGATCTCACCGACGGGCAGCTCTGTGAGCTCGCGCTCTCCTTCTACGACGGCGCGAGCGACGCAGAGCTCGCCCGCGAACTCGACGTCGAGCGCCGAACCGTGTTCCGCGCCCGGCTGGATCTCCACCTGTTTCGCGACCGCGATCTCGACGCGCCGTTCGACGTCGAGTCGTTCCGACGCCGGGTCGCCGGCGACGAGTCGGTCGCCACCAGCGACCTCGCCGACGAGTTCGACGTCAGCGAGTCGACGATCCGGCGCTATCGACGCGTCGTGGCTGCCCAGGACGAATCGCGCCGCGCAAACGACCGCTACCGCGACGAGTTCGACTCCATCCTCGGCGACGCCGATCTCGCGGGCCCCATGACGCAGGAAGCCCGTCAGGACGGCCTCGACGACGCCACCGAGGGGATGGAGACGGACGTTTCATTCTAGCCCACCTTTTTTCACGGAGGGTTTCCTCGCGAGCCTCCGGCTCGCTACGGGAACCCTCCGCCAAAAAATCTGGACCAAAAAACACCGCGGGAGCAACGCTCCCGCGAGCCCTCGCTCGCATTGCTCGCGAGGAAGGCCGCACCTCACTCGCTCCGCTCGTTCGGTACGGTGAAACGCTCGCTTCGCTCGCGTACGCTTGGACCACACAACCACTGCAGCTCCCGCAGCACAGCCAGCACCCGCAACCACCGCAACCGCCGCGCCGGCCACACCTTTATGACCGATTCCGCGGCGAAGGCCCCCATGCCCGTCGCATTCAGCGACCTCCGGATCGCCGCCTACTGCCCGCGAAAGCTCTACTACCGGCGTCGTGAGCCGGATCGAGAGCCGCCGGAGAGCGTCGCAGAACGCCGCGACCTCGCGACCTGCTACCCCGATCTGCTGGCGGCCGACGACGCGACGCTTCGAGAGCTACCGATCGACGAACCACCGCCGCGTTACCGGCGCACTCTCGAGCGTGCTCGTGACCGTCTCGACTGCTGGGAGGATCTGGTGGATCCGACGGCTCGCAACGTCTACCTGACGGGGAGAGAGTGCCACGGCATCGCCCACAAGGTGCTCGGGGACCCGCCGAGGCCGTCGATCGTCTCGCCGGGGGATCCACCTGATGCCGGCGTCTGGAAACCCCACTCCGTCCAAGCGGTGGCGGCCGCGAAGGCGCTAGCCTGGGAGCGACAGCGACCGGTCGAGTCCGCCGTCGTCGAGTATCCCACGCACGGGGTCGTTCGGACGATCGACCTCACGACCCGGCGGAAAGCCGCGTACCGCGAGGCGCTCCGGTCGGCCGCGTCGCTCGACGGCCCGCCGAGCCGCATCGAGAACGACGCCAAATGCGAGCCCTGCGAGTACGCCAGCGAGTGCGGCGTCCGCTCGCGGTCGCTCAGCTCGCTCCTGGGTGATTGAGGCAGTCCTGGCCGACGGCGACGACGGCGTGACAGAGCGCTGGCGCGGACGTCCTCCGACCTACGGTTCGAGTCGGTAGCGCGTCGTCTGCACACCTTCGAACCGCGGGCCAGAGCCGACGTCGTCGAACCCCTGACTCCGCGCCGCTGCCGCGACCCCGTCGTTCGCCTCGGGGACGAGGAGTTCGACGATCATCCGCTCGCGCTCGGCAAAGCGGATCGGCTCGGAGAGCAGCAGTTCGCAGGCGTCGTCGGTGCCGTCGAGCTGCGTGACGTGGACGGCGTCCTGCTTTGCGTCGAAGCTCACGAACCCGAGTAGCTGGGGATCCGTGCCCGCGGCATCGGCGTTGGGATCGGCGTCGACGATGTCGGGTTCGGCGACGCGGACCGTCCGGTCGTGGACCAGATTCCGCATCACGTCCTGGGGCGCGTCGGCGATGGCCGCCATCGCCGCCGCGTCGTCCTCGACGGCGTCGCGAACCTGCATTACTAGCCCGTAATGAGTCAGGCGGCTAAAAGTCTGTGCCGCTGTACCACACCACGGAGCGTGCAGGCGGGTGAGAGATCACCGCGTGGGGAGAGCGTCCGCAACACTCGACCGATCCCGCAGCGTCTCCGGTGACCCCCACGGTTTTGTTCCATGCGATCGTTGCCCGACGGGTATGAGCGACGAGTCCAGCCCCGCGTTCTGTGATTTCTGTCGGCTCCCGCGACCGGCTGGCACGGTCACGGCCGAGATCGGCGGAGAGCAGTACGTCTTCTGTTCCGAGCACTGCCGAGAGGCGATGCTCGACGCCGATCGGGTGTTCACCCGCTACCACGGCCATCGGCGGTTCGATCCCGGCGTCGCAGCCATCGACTCGGTGCTGCCCCAGGGCTGTCCCCGGAACGCGTTCGTGCTCTGTTCGGCGCAGGCCGGCACGCGTGCCGGTGCGCTGCAAGCCGAGCTCGTCTGGCGGGCGCTCCAGCGCGGAGAGCCGGCCGTGCTGGTGACGTTTCAGGAGCCACCCGCGGCCGTCGTCGAGCGGTTCGTCACGCTGGACTGGAACGTGCTTCCCTACCTCGAATCCGGCCAGCTTCGGGTCGTGGACTGCTTCAGCTACCGGATGGCCGACCACGGCGGACGCGGCAGGGATGGGAGCCCCTGGAACACCCACCTCGCGAACGCCGTCGCACCCGCGACCGAGCAGGTCAGGGACCCCACGGACGTCGAGGAGGTGACCAACAAGCTCGAGAGCGCCCTCGACGGCGACGGCATCGCTGCACGGAACGCGGTCACCGCCAGCGAGGATCCGGGTAGCGAGCGGATGGTCGAGTGCGGCATCGTCGTGATCGACTCGCTGACGGAGTTCGGCACGCTCGTCCAGCCGGTCCAGGCCTACGACTTCGTGAAGGACGTCCGCGCCGACGTCTGCAAGGCACGGTTCGTCCCCGTCTTCGCGGGCGCGACCTACGGCGGCGACGCCGACGCCTTCCCACACGACCTCGCCTACGTCGCCGACGGTATCCTCGATTGCAAGCTCGACGGCGAGATCGTCGACGACGGACTTCTCAAGCGGCTCCGCGTCCGGAAGCTCGACGGCGTCCTTAGCTATCAGCGCTGGATCGCCTACGAGTTCACCGCAGGCCGCGGGCTCGTCCCGTTCGACCCGCAGGCCGAAATCGAGAAACGCGGGGCCCAGCGCAGCGATCCCGACGCCGACCAGGTCGAGACCGGCGAACAGGCCCCCGATTCAAAGGATCAGGACGTTGACGCCGGCGACGGTCCACAGGACGGCACCGATGCCGACGGGGCAGGCGAGTCACGGGATGCACCCGGCGACGAACCGGGCCGGCCGACGGCAGCCGACGAGAACGCCGAAAACTGATCTCCACTGGACGTCGTCGGTCGATAGCGGTGCCTGGAGGCGCGGGATGGACAGGGTTATGCCGGCCCCCGGGATACGGGAGCCCATGAGCACGGTACGCACGGTTTCGGTGGTAGTATGCGCGTAGTCGCGAAGTTCGGCGGAACCAGTCTCGGGACGGGGGACCGGATCGAACGCGCCGCCGACACGGTCGCTGCGGCCGTCGAAGAGGGCCACGAGGTCGCCGTCGTCGCGAGCGCGATGGGGAGCACGACCGACGACCTCCTCGAGGACATCACCTTCGATACCGATCAGGCCGACCGCGCCCAGATCGTCAGCATGGGCGAGCGGACCTCCGTCCGAATGCTCAAGGCCGCGCTCGCCTCCCGCGGCGTCGACGCGATGTTTCTGGAGCCCGGCTCGGAACTCTGGCCAGTCATCACCGACGTGCACGGCGAACTCGACGTCGAGAAGACCCAGGAGGCCGCGCAAGCGCTCGCGGCCGTCATGGACGGCGTCGTCCCGGTGATTACGGGATTCCTCGCGGAGACCCACGACGGCGACGTGACCACGCTCGGACGCGGCGGCTCGGACACCACGGCGGTCATGCTGGGCAAGTACATGAACGCCGACGAGGTCGTGATCGTCACCGACGTCGAGGGCGTCATGACCGGCGACCCGACCGTGGTCGAAGGCGCGCGGAACGTCGGCGAGATCACCGTCGACGAACTGCGAAACCTCTCCTTCCGCGGCGCGGAGGTCGTCGCCCCCTCGGCGCTTGCCTACAAGGACGACCGGATGGACGTCCGGGTGACCCACTACCAGCACGGCGATCTCCTACGCGGTGGCACCCGCATCGAGGGCGAGTTCCGGAATCTCGTCGACATGCGCGAGGAGGCGCTCTCCTGTATGACCGTTGCCGGCCGAGCGATTCGCAACAGCCCAGGCATCCTCCAGCGGCTCTCGACCGCACTGGGCGAGAACGAGATCAACGTCGACGCCGTCGCCTCCGGCATGGACTCGATCACGTACTACGTCGATCAGTCCCAGGCCGAGGCCGCTGAAGCGGTGCTGCACGACGAGGTCGTCTCCCAGGAGCCCCTCTCCAGCGTGACGGTCTCCGACGACGTCGCAGTGATTCGGGTGACCGGTGGACAGCTTCCGAACCGCCCCGGCGTGCTCACCGACATCGTGAACCCACTCGGCGAGGCGCACATCAACATCCGCGACCTGATCACCTCCGCGACTTCCGTCGCGATCTTCGTCGACTGGGACGATCGGGAAGAGACGCTCGAGATCGTTCAACAGCAGTTCTGAATCGGGAGCTTTCGGCAGTCGACGATCCTCGATTCGACCCCTTCGTTTCCCGTCGACTCGGCGCGCCCAGTACGCTCAGCCACGGAGCTTCTTCACCGCCAGCGCGACGAAAAACCCGACTGCGACGCCGGTCGTAAAGCCGTACTCCAGATCGCCGATCGCCAGTCCGAGTGCGACGCCAGCCCCGCCCCCTATTGCGATTCCGACGCCGATCGCTCCAATACCGCCGTCCTGCTCTGGGACCGCGTCACCGCGGTCGATCGGCTCGTCCTGTGACCGCTCGGGGAGGGCGGCGACGTCCGCGGCGGTTGGCTCCTCGGGCAGGTCGTCCATGCACTCGAAACAGAGGAAGTGCTCGGAGCCGTCGTCGAGTTCGAGCGTGAGCCCGTCCGTGGTGTCTTTCTCGAAGCTCCAGAGGTTCGCGATGCCGCCAGCGACGGAGACGCGACGGGTGCAGCCGTCACAGGGCATCGTGGTCATACCCAGAGTGGGGAGGTCGGAGCGAAAAGGCGTTGTGATCGGGCGCACGGGAGCGCCGTCGCCGCTAATGGCACCGGTACCGGCAATCAGGGATCCGGTGCGTCCGCGATCGCGTCGTCGAGTCGCTGAACGGCCTCGCGGTGGTCGGCCAGCTCCGTCTCGACGGCACCGGAAGCCAGCCGGTCGCGATCCGCGTCGTCGAGTTGCTCTCTGGCGACGGCAGCGTCACGAAGGCGGTCGTATCGCTCCTGGTCCCGTGCGGACGCGACGAGATCTCGTAGCGCAGCGGTCGCTTCGTCGTCGACGAGGCCCGCTGCGACTCCGCGGAGCTCCCGAACGAGCCACGGGACTTCCTCGGCGGGTGGCGGGGGCCAGTCGATCGTGAGGCCGTCCGCGTCGAGGCGTTCCAGGTAGGTCCGCTCGGTCGCGACGGCGCTGCGGAACGCGCTGGGATCGTCTACGTAGTGATCGAGCTTCGAGCGCGAGAAGTCGGCGTACTCCAGCAGCCGGGCGACGGACTCCTCGCCCGGAGGCTCGGACTCGACGTAGTCGGCGAGGGGTTCCGGCGGCGCGTCGAGATCGACCAGCGGGTAGCGATCCGCGCTCTCGAAGACGGCGAACAGCTCGCGAGCGGGCGCGTCGGTTCGGAGGTCGGCGATCGCCTCGCGGACGGCGTCGTTCCAGGTCTCGATGGGCTCCCGGAGCTCCTCGATTGGCGCGTCGAGATCGGCCTCGCCGAGTTCGAGGAGCCGCTCGCAGCGATCGATCGCGTCCAAATGGTCCTGTCTGGCGTTGCGAGCGTCGGTGAGCGCGGAGACGAGGCGGTCACGTGCGGCGTCCTCGTCGTCGAGCCGCTCGACGAGCGCGGCGGCGGGATCGAGCGCGTCGAGTGCGCGGTCGAAGTCGTCCTCGCTGAGTCGGGTCTTGTCGACCGCCTCGAGGGCAGTCTCGAACGTCTCGCGACGCGGAAGGTCGTCGTCCAGCCCCTCGACGTGGGTGGAGAAGCGCTGCTCGAACTGCGCGAAGTTGAGGAACTCCTGGGCGCCGGTGTCGGTCGCTTTGTCCTGGTACTCCACGAGGAGATCCCGGGCTGTGCAGTACCGGTCGTCGAGCGTGTGGAGGGTGTCGCGGCCGATATCCTCGATCGCGGCCTGCGCGGCGCGGTAGTCCGCCGTCGCCGATTCGAGCTCGGCGACGGCGTCCTCGCTCTCGGGGCGCTCGACCGCACCCGTCGTGCCGGCGTCGCCGGCGTGTTCGCGTTCGCTCATTCGTGGGGCGTCGATTGTGTCACTGGAATCACTCGGCGTCGTAGACGTCGTCGGGATCGAACACCTGCTCGCCGACGACCTCGCCGTCGACGGTGCGGTGGAAGCAGGACTCGTAGCCGGTGTGGCAGGCGCCGCCAGCCTGCTCGACGCGATAGAGGAGCGCGTCACCGTCGCAGTCCACGCGAACCTCCTCGATGGCCTGGGTGTGGCCGCTCGTGGCGCCCTTCTCCCAGAGCTCGTCGCGGCTCCGCGAGTAGTAGTGCGCCCGGCCGGTCTCCCGGGTCTTCTCGAGGGCCTCCGGGGTGACGTAGGCGAGCATCAGGACGTCGCCGGTGTCGGCGTCCTGTGCGACTGCCGGGATGTGCCCGGACTCCCCGAAATCGAGCTCCGGCTCGCTCGCCGTCTCGGCCTGGAGGGCGTCCTCGTCCATGCTCGGGGGCAGGGGAGTGCCGGGAATAGGTCTTTTCCTCGACTATCGGCGGGGCTCTGGACTCTCCTTTTTGAACGAGATAGGTGGCATTCTTCCAGGAGTTTCCGGGACAAGGTATCAGATCCTATCGCGTACGGAAGCCCCCTCCCGCTCGCGCCCGCTCACTTGCTGCGCGTGGTTCGAAAGACGCTAAGCGTCTTTCGTCATCACGAGAGAGCAAAGCTCTCTCGAACGACTTCGGCTCGCTACCGCTCGCCTGCAGTGCTTGCTGCGTGAGCGAACGCGAGCGGTCGGCCCCGTCCAGTCCCACCCGGTAGTTTGCCCAATCGAGCTACGTCCGGTGGTGAGCGGTGGCGCGCGTTTCGCGGCTGTGAGCCGAGCATCGCGAGGCGAACGACGTCGGAGCTTGCTCCGACGGAAGCGCGAGCAGCCGCGTAGCGTGCGAGGGACGAGCAAGCGAAGCGAGTGAGGAGGTTGGGGAGGACGAGGTTACGGTAGCTGTGGGTGGGACTGAGCGAAATCTTCGATTTCGCGAGGTACGGAAGATCTCCGATCTTCCGGCACATCGAAAGGGGCCGGGCGATTCGGCTGTCCCCGGGCGACGGTGAGCCGAGCACAGCGAGGCGAACGTCGAAAGGTGAGCGAAGCGAGCCTTTCGGAATAAGCACTGGACTGAGCGAACGGACGTGAGCGAAGGAAGCGCGCAGCGAGCCCCGGGTCATCGAGCGCTCGGGGGCTTTCGGGGCACATACCGTGCCGACGGGAGTCCCTGCTCGTCCGATATTCGGAAGCGCCTGGACTGCGACCAGTATCTACGTTCGAACGCGAACCCTGATTCAGTCGGGGATTTTTCACGGGAGCGCTCGTCTGCTCCATCATGTCTCTCGAAGACGACTCTCTGGAGTACCACCGCAGCGATCCACCGGGGAAGGTCGAGATCGCGACGACCAAACCCACCAACACGCAGCGAGACCTGAGCCTCGCGTACTCGCCGGGCGTCGCCGGCCCCTGCCGCGAGATCGACGAGAACGTCGAGGAGGCCTACAGCTACACGGCCAAGGGCAACATGGTCGGCGTGATTTCGAACGGCTCCGCGGTGCTGGGGCTGGGCGACATCGGTGCGGCCGCGTCCAAACCGGTGATGGAGGGCAAGGGCGTCCTCTTCAAGCGGTTCGCCGACATCGACGTCTTCGACCTCGAACTCGATCTCGACGACCCCGAGGCGATGATCGAGGCGATCGCGGCGATGGAGCCGACCTTCGGCGGGATCAACCTCGAAGACATCGCCGCGCCGGCCTGTTTCGAACTCGAGGAGACCCTTCGCGATCGCATGGACGTCCCGGTGTTCCACGACGACCAGCACGGGACGGCGATCATCTCCGGCGCTGCGCTGGTCAACGCCGCGGACGTCGTCGACAAGGACCTCGCAGACCTCGACGTCGTCTTCTCCGGTGCCGGCGCGAGCGCGATCGCGACCGCCCGGTTCTACGTCTCGCTGGGGGTCGATCCCGACCGCGTCACCATGTGTGACTCGGACGGAATCATCACCGAGGAGCGCGCCGCTGCCGGCGAGGTCAACGAGTACAAGGCCGAGTTCGCTGCGGACCGGTCCGGCGGAGATCTCGCCGACGCGATGGCCGACGCCGACGTGTTCGTCGGGCTCTCCGTCGGCGGCATCGTCGACGAGGCGATGGTGCAGTCCATGGCCCGCGATCCGATCGTCTTCGCGATGGCGAACCCCGACCCCGAGATCGGCTACGAGGCGGCCAAGGAGGCCCGCGACGACACGGTCGTCGTCGCGACTGGCCGGTCGGACTACCCGAATCAGGTCAACAACGTGCTCGGCTTCCCGTTCATCTTCCGGGGCGCGCTCGACGTCCGCGCGAAGGACATCAACGAGCCGATGAAGGTCGCAGCGGCGGAGGCCCTCGCCGAACTCGCGCGCACGGACGTGCCCGACGCCGTGCGCAAAGCCTACGGCGACCAGCCCCTCCAGTTCGGCCCCGACTACATCATCCCGAAACCGCTCGATCCGCGCGTGCTGTTCGAGGTCGCACCCGCCGTGGCGGAGGCCGCGATCGACTCCGGCGCCGCCCGCGCGGAGTCCATCGACGCCGAAGCCTACGAGGAGCGCCTCGAAGCGCGGCTCGGCAAGTCCCGCGAGATGATGCGCGTCGTGCTCAACAAGGCCAAGAGCGACCCCAAGCGGGTCGCGCTCGCGGAGGGCGGCGACGACAAGATCATTCGCGCCGCCGCACAGCTCGAAGAGCAGGGGATCGCCGAGCCCGTCCTCATCGGCGACGAGGAGCGCATCGACAGCACCTGCAGAGAGCTCGGACTACGATTCGATCCCGAGGTCGTCGACCCGGAGAGCGAGGCGGCAGCGGGGACTCGGGAGGAGTACGCCGAGAAGCTCTACGAGGCCCGGCGGCGCAAAGGCATCACCCGCAGCGAGGCCGAGGAGCTCATCGAGGACTCGAACTACTTCGCCTCCGTGATGGTCGACGCTGGCGACGCCGACGCAATGTTGACCGGTCTCACCCACCACTACCCCTCCGCGCTCCGCCCGCCGCTGCAGATCATCGGTACCGCCGACGACGCAGACTACGCAGCCGGGGTCTACCTGCTGACCTTCCGGAACAAGGTCGTGTTCGTCGCCGACGCGACCGTCAATCAGGATCCCGACGAGGCCGTCCTCGAGGAGATCACCCGGCACACCGCAGAGCTCGCTCGACGGTTCAACGTCGAGCCCCGGGCCGCCCTCCTCTCCTACTCGAACTTCGGCTCGGTGAACACCGAGGGCACCGTCAAACCGCGAACCGCGGCCAAACAGCTCCGAGAGGATCCCACCGTGGACTTCCCCGTCGACGGTGAGATGCAAGCGGACACCGCAGTCGTCGAAGAGCTGCTCGAGGGCACCTACGAGTTCTCCGAGCTGGACGAGCCCGCGAACGTGCTCGTCTTCCCGAATCTGGAGGCCGGCAACATCGGCTACAAGCTGCTCCAACGGCTCGGCGGCGCGGAGGCTGTCGGGCCAATGCTCGTCGGCATGGACCAGCCCGTCCACGTCCTCCAGCGCGGCGACGAGGTCAAAGACATCGTCAATCTGGCCGGGGTTGCTGTGGTCGACGCGCAGGAGGAGTGAGGTACGCCGCAGTTGGAGCATTGGCTGGATCTAACGCTTACGGTAGCCCCTCCCGGTGGCCCTTCGGAGCCAAGAGTAACGAAAATCTACGCTCCAACCACCAGTCAGATTCCAGCAGTCAGGAGCCAACGCCTATGTACCGGCGCGCACATCCCCGCGACATGGACGCAGCCACGCTGAAGCGCCGCGCTGGCGAGCGCGCCGCCGAACTCGTCGACGACGGCGACGTCGTCGGCCTGGGCTCGGGCTCGACCGCGGCGGCGGCGATCCGAGCACTCGGCGAGCGGGTCGATTCTGGCCTCGACGTTCGCGGCGTGCCGACCTCCCACCAGTCCCGGGAGGTCGCACTCGACGCGGGGATTCCCGTCGTCGATCTCGATCAGGTCGAAGCGGTCGACGTCGCCATCGACGGCGCGGATCAGGTCGCCACCGGTGGCGGTGGCGCAGACGACACCGCTGCCGACGCTGGAGTGGGAGTCCCCCCGCTGATCAAGGGCGGAGGGGGTTGCCACGCTCGCGAGAAGCTCGTCGACGCCGCGGCCGGGGAGCTGATCATCGTCGTCGATCCCGCGAAGCTCGCGCCGACGCTCGACGCCGCGGTGCCGGTCGAGGTCCTGCCGGCCGCCCGCACGCTCGTCGCCGACCGGCTGCGCGAGCTGGGTGGCGACCCCACGCTCCGCGAAGCGGCAGCGAAGAGCGGCCCAGTCGTGACCGACAACGGCAACCTCGTGCTCGACGCCGAGTTCGGAACGGTCGACGACCCAGCCAGCCTCGCCGCCGACCTCGCGGGAATTCCGGGCGTCCTCGAACACGGACTCTTCGTCGAAATGGCGGACCGGGTGCTCGTCGGACGGGAGGACGGCGTCGAGACGCTATTCGGCTGAGCGACGGTGCAATCTCGGGGGACGAGCCCTCGCTCCGAGCAGAAAGCGATAGGTAGGGCGCTCGAAAACGGTCGGCACGATGTGGCAGCCGATGCGTCGCGCACTGGTCGATCCCGCGGGCTTCTTCGAGTCGGGAGGGCCATCCCGCGGCGTCACGGCTGCCGTGCTGGGGCTGACCGGCCTCTCCGTGCTGGCGCCGATCCCGCTCGTCTTCGTGCTGATCGAACGGACCACCACCGAGGCCGGCGTGCCGGCGGGCGTTCCCCAGCTCGTCTACGCGGCCGGCGAGCGGTCGATCGCGGTGCCGGGCTACTTCGCCATCATCGTCGGACTCGCCGCGGGCATCCCGCTGCTGGCGCTGGTGATCTACGGCGCTCTCTTCCAGGGCCTGACCTGGCCCGTGGCAGGGACCGGATCGATCCGCGAGACCGCGGCACTCGTCAGCGTGGGGCTCCTGCCACAGACGTTCGGAAACCTCGCTGTGGTCGCGTTGCTCTATCTCGCCTACCCGATCGCGGGCTTCGACACCGGCATCGGGATCACGTTCCCGGCCAGAGTGGTCGCGCTGATCGGCGACCCGCGGAGTCCCTGGGTCGCCGTCGAGGTGTTCGGCGCGCTCACCGTCGTCTGGAGTGCCTGGCTGTGGATGGAGGGGCTTCGCGTCGTCCGGGGCGTCTCGCGTCGGGCCGCGGCGCTCGTCGGCGGGTTCGTGCTCCTGCTGACGCTGGCGCTGACGCCGCCGTGTCTCCGGATGATCGCGACGGTGCTGACCCACTGATCGCCGCTGGATCGACGGTGGACTATCCCCGAGGGTGCGCTCGGTCGGAGACCCCACGATCGCGCTCGACCGGAGACCTCGCAGTGTCGACGGCGGAGACCGTGTGAACGCGCCGCGAGGAAGCGAACCCCTTTTAGTCGATCCACCGCCATCCTGGGGTATGCACCGCGAGTCCCCCGACTCGACTGCACAGCACGACGACCGGAGCGACGCCGCCGCTCCGGCGTGGTGGCGGGGGACCGCTGACGACGCTGGCGAAGCCGCTCCGCGTGTGATGACGGACGGTGGAACCGCCGAGGGCGCCGACGAAACCACCCTCGACCCGTGGGGATCGGCGACGGTCTCGGACTACCGGAAGCTGTTCGAGCAGTTCGGAATCGAGTCCTTCGAGGAAATCCTCGATTCGGTTCCCCACCCGCACTATCTCATGCGCCGCGGCGTCATCTTCGGGCACCGCGATTACGACGCCGTCGCCGACGCGATGCGCAACGACGAGCCATTCGCCGCGCTCTCGGGATTCATGCCCACCGGCGAGCCCCACATCGGCCACAAGCTCGTCTTCGACGAGATCGTCTGGCACCAGGAGCAGGGCGGCGACGCCTACGGCCTCATCGCCGATCTCGAGGCTCACAGCGCCCGCGAGATTCCCTGGGACGAGATCGATCAGCACGCGACGGACTACGTGCTCTCCCTACTCGCGCTCGGGTTCGATCCCGAGGAGGGGACCCTCTACCGCCAGTCCGAGAACCGTGCGGTGCAGGATCTCGCCTTCGAGCTCGGCGCGGAGGCGAACTTCTCGGAGCTCCAGGCGATCTACGACTTCGACGGCGGCACCGACGTGAGCCACATGCAGTCCGTCGTGACACAGATGGCCGACATCATGTACCCGCAGCTGGTCGACGGCCCGAAACCCACGGTCATCCCCGTCGGGCCGGACCAGGATCCCCACGTGCGCCTCGCACGGGACCTCGCAGCACGAGTGCGCTACTTCGGCGTCACAGAGGCCTACGCGAGCTTCGAGGCCGACCCAGCAGAGCGCGAACTCCTCGATCGCGCGTGGGAGGCTCGCGAGGCCTACGCCGAGGAGCCGGATCGGCCTCGCTGTGTGGAGGCCGCCGAGTGGCTCGACGCGGCAGATGAGGCGGGCGATCTCGACGCTGCGGCGCTGGCGTTCCAGGGCGGAGGCGGCCAGAGTTCCGGCGAGCACGACGTCCTCCAGTCCATCGTCGAGAAGCTCGAAAACGCCGGCAAGGAGCCGCTTCGACCCCGCGTTCGGATCCTCGATCGCAACGCCACCGAGGACGCCTTCGACGCACTGATCGAGGCCGTCGAGGGCGAGAAGCGCGTCTACGACGAGCACGTCGACGCCTTCGACCTCTCGCGTGCCGACGCGGAGGACGTCTCCCGCGAGGTCGAACTCGATCACGGCGGCTACGGGTTCCAGCTCCCCTCCTCGATCTACCACCGCTTCATGACCGGGCTCACCGGCGGGAAGATGTCCTCCTCCATCCCGGCCTCCCACATCAGCCTCCTCGACGATCCCGAGGAGGGCTACGACAAGGTGAAATCGGCGACGACGGGCGGCCGACAGAGCGCAGAGGAACAACGAGAGCTCGGCGGCGAGGCCGACGAATGTCCCGTCTACGAGCTCTACGCCTACCTGCTCGCTGGGGACGACGACGATCTCGCCACGGAGGTTTACGAGGAGTGCGTCGGCGGCGAACGGCTCTGTGGCGGCTGCAAGGAGCAGGCCGCCGAGCTGATGGAGGAGTTCCTCGAAGAGCATCAGGAAAAGCGCGCGGAGTGGGAGGAGAAACTCGACGAACTCGACATCGAACTCGACAGCCCCCGCAAGCGCGCCTGAACGGAATGTCGGGGAGTGTCGAAGAACGACAGCGATCGGTCCCGGTGGTCACTCCATCTCTGACCTGATTTTGGCGAGGTTTCTGCGGGCCTTCCATTCCAGTCTCGGCACCGCTGGCGTCTCCGGGATCACTACTGAACAGCCAGAAAGTCCGCCAGGGCCCCGGATACACAGTGGGCTTTCACGGACCCCCTGCCTGGCGGACTGAAAGGGCGAGGGCGACGTGGCCGGCTACTGCCGGCCACG